>Ga0065720_1002956_pt1 | contig 32691 bp, 14 predicted proteins | sample Thericmetagenome_FD_59107 | JGI IMG/M metagenome (GOLD analysis project Ga0065720, IMG submission 59107) | Thermophilic microbial communities from the Joint Bioenergy Institute, California, USA of rice/straw/compost enrichment - eDNA_2 v2... | ecosystem: Engineered > Solid waste > Grass >... | reverse complement strand
CATTGAGAGGATCTTATGAGTGCCTATCTCTTGAGGAGCCCTTAATCTTTAACAATTCACTAAAGTTCTATAGTAATTACCAAATTAGAGACTTCCATGATTCACATTATGATGTCTGGCCCGTTTTTCAATTCTCAGATAACGAAACCTTAGCTGTATTTTTTTGGATATATGTTAACCCACACTATGATCTCAACCAATACTACTCAATTATCACCTATGCAAGGTATCATGGATATACTAAAAATAAAATGTATGGAGTAATATATGAACTTGGGCTAGATAATAATTACTTGAGCTTCTTTAGTAGTACTTTTAAGCGTGCCAGACATAGTAAAATAACAAGCGGATTCTGGTCAAGAGTTGTTATCACTATCTCGGGGACTCTCAAAGACTCGCAACTTTATTTGGATGGAAGTCTCGCCTTATTAATAACAAGGTCAAGGCTAGATTCTCTTAACTTGCTGAGAGGAGTGTACTTGCTATATATTGGTGGGAGATATGGATTGAGCACATTCCCTGGGAAAATTACAAACCTAGTCATTAGAAGTGGCTTAGCGGAAATGAGCTCATATATGTGGCTAGGTAACAGAATGGATGGAATTAAGAGGCCCATAACCTTAGACCTATTTGTTGAGTATCCGATCTCAGCCAGTAATCAGATTAGCTATCAGACTACATCTCAAAAATTGATCAGTTATATCTCAGAGAGGCTTTATTTTGGACCCAACACTAGCCTCACCATTCCTGTTAGAACAGAATATCCAAGCTTTTCAATCCGATATATCAGAGAATTTCGATTCGAAAGAAATCGTTATTATGATGAGATCTGCGATTACATTGAAATTTTGTTTGAGAATGGGACAGCGCTTCTCAAACAAAGAATAGCTCCAGTTAGTTTCACCTATAGGAGGGAACATAATATTCTTCATTCTTCATCTTTCAATTTTACACATAAAGAACTCCTGCAGCAAGTCGGCGAGGAAATTATCACGTTAGTCAAGCTAGAAGATCAACTAATCCTTGCTATTGGAAAGGATATTTTGCTCAAGCATCACTTCCCCGAAAGTTTAAACACCCTTGTCATTCGTCTTGGTGCTGGGAAATCGGCAAACTCTACCCATTCATGTCCATTCTTTATTACCCATGTCATCGGAGTAGAGGGAGGGTTCGGAATATATGAAAGACCATTGTCTCTTTTTGAAGGCAAACATATTCTAGATATTGAAAATGAATATGAGATTAGAACCAAATCGACATTAAATCATCAGCAGGGGACAAATTGTGAGGGATGCTTCGAATGCCATAACGATTATTGCCTACATTGCCAAGCATGGCTTGCTAGTTTTAATGGGAGTTGTGTCCAAGAATGCCCACAAGGTTTCCTCAAAAGTTCAGCCTGTATTCCTTTGAAGCCGTTTTGCCTTGATCGCCTTTGCCAAACTTGTGAAGAAGGGTTTACAAGCATCCAAAACTATGGATTTTGTGCCAAAGATTGTCCGCAATCCGAATATGCTTTTTGGAACAGTGTAACTAATGCTTTTGAATGTAAACCTTGCTCTCAAAAGGATTGCCTCTCATGCTCATTTAATAAATGCGAAGTGTATTTCCAAGATGACTCAGCCAATAACTCTGACAAACGTAGCATTCTAATGGAAGAAGAATCAGTAAACAACACTCAATTATGCGCTAACTGTGAAAGGTGCGTGGATGGTTATTGTAGAATTTGTAAAAAGCCCTATTTCAATGCTGACGGTAGATGTGTAACTGAATGTCCCCCTGAATTTCCCTATCGCTTCCATCAAGAATGCCGTTTGCAGTGCCCAATACGATACTATTCGACTAATGAAGATAAAATTTGTAAGGAATGCCCTGCAAGCTGTAGTTCATGCAACAATTCTCAGTGCCTACGATGTAATGAAGGGTATTATCTAAGTAATGGTAAGTGCGATTTGATATGCGAGGATAATTACTATGATCAAGATGGAATTTGCGTTGAATGTAAAATTCCTAACTGCAAACAGTGCGGAATAGATAATGAGTGCAATGTGTGCAATGAAGGCTTCTATATCGTGAATGGAAGCTGTCATCCAAATTGTCCTGAGGAGTTCTACTCCCACGAACAGCAATGTCTAAGGACTTGTCCTGATTACTTATTCAGTCACGAACCAAGCAAAACCTGTAATATAGACTGTCCTAAAGGGACTTATAAAGAAATGAATAAGTGTAATCCCTGCAGCTCTGGATGTGAAATTTGTGATTCGGTTGATAGCTGTGGCAAATGCCAAGGAAATCTGTATCAGAGTTTTAATTATCAATATTCCATTATCGAATGCAGAGAAAAATGTGCTTCCAATCGAGGGTATCTGTCCTCTTTCTGTAATGATTGCCCCATTGGTTGTAAATCTTGCCAAAAGAAACTTGCTGTGACGTGTCCTTCTTGCTATTCTAATCATGAAATCCATTCAATTCTTGCCAACGAATCATGCAAATTATGCAATGTCAGTACCATCCACTATGCAAGAAATAGAAGGTTGTACAGTGCCCTGAAAGCCCGATTCCACTTACCTCAGAGTGGTTACCAAATAAGTGAAACACACTCTTTCTATTATAGAAGAACATTAGATCTAATATTTAGCTTCCAATTTAGTTGCACACCTTGCAACGAAAATTGCAGTGTATGCGTTAATCAAACATGCCAGGAATGTAAGCCAGGCCTCTATAAAAATCACTTTGGGTCATGTTCCAGTATCTGCCCTCCAGGATACTATAAAGATGAAGCAACTAAAACATGTTTAGCATGTAACAAATATTGTCTAAAATGCTCAAGTAGAGAGAACTGCCTTCAATGCCCTGAAGACAAGAGGTTCGCTAGAGAAGATGGATCTTGTTCTGCAAGATATGATAGAACACTATTTGTGATGAGTGATAAGTATATGATATTCTATGATCAAACCAATTACAATCAAATCAAGATAGAGAGAAAGAAGGTACCATTTCGCATCCCTCAGAAATATGATTGCAATAATTGTAAAAAATATTTGACTAGAGATTATAGGCAGTATGGCTTCAAGTATGGTGAATTCTGTGAGAAAAACTGCTCAGAAAGTGTCAACTGTTCACTTACTTGTGATAAATGCAATATCTCTGGAGATCATCAAACATGCTTGCAATGTTCAAAAGACTTTCCTGATCTTGTTTTACAAGGAGGTAAATGTATTTGCCCTCCAGATAAACCTTACCTTGATCGCATGAGTAAATCCTGTCTCCCAGCTTGTCCAGTAGGGAATTTTATAATTAGTGAAACCAAGGAATGTGTTGAGAATTGTTTAACTGCAAGTCTCTATGATATGGATCCACCGATATTCGAGTATGAAGGTGTTTGTTATCCAAAATGTCCTGAAGGAACAATACCATCGGCTGATTTTGATATTCTAGAGAAGCTTATTTGTTTGAAGCTGCCCTCATATGAAACTTATCTTAGCCTAGCTAGGCTCATCCCTATGAATAGCCACTCTGATCAATTCATAGAGAACACTGAAAAAATGTTACACTTGATTCGAAATAATTCCTATCTTGATGTATTAGAACAACCCCTAGTCATTGAAATTCTAAATGTTTATCTTTCACTAAATCAAGAACTTCAATTGGATACCCTCAATATCATCCTGGAGATATTGCATCATTATAGTCCTCTGTGCATGACATTCCAGAACGTAACAGTATATTTTGAAATAATATTGAAAATCTATCAATCCCCAATAATAAATGAACTTGTTGAAAAACAGAGAGATTTACTATTCAGGAGCTTCATTGATCATTCCAGATGTCTTTCTCATACTATTGATAAAAGCGTGGATATTACAAATGATCAACTTCATATCATAAAGAGACCGATCTTGGATAACAGAGCTATTTTAAACTTTGAAGAATTTAGTCTCGATTTGAAGCTGTATGGATTCTATAGCATATTTTCATTTGTGAGCTGGAATTCAAAATGGCTTCAAAACTTTATTACAGACTACGATATTGTTCTAGGCCCTATTGTCGTAACTCGAGATTTGGATGAATTAGACGGAATATTTGAACTTCAAATAAAAGGAGAAATTACCAATCTTACAAACTGTACCTACCTCACTTCAGAACTAAAGTGGGAGTCAGACCCCATAGTTAGGGATAAGAAGATGTGCCTAATTAAAGGGGAAAATCTATTGATGATAACTCAGCCTAGATCTCCTCAAGCTATATCTGGTGAAAGGTCTCCAGGGATAGCTTCTAGCATGATATTCCTTCAAATTCTGGGACTGGCTCTATTACTATTTACAGTGGCCTATTTGACCTACAAGACAAGATCTAAATATCAATACAAAGTATTAGAACTATCCGAAGTTGGCTCACAGAATCCAAATGAATCAATTGCCATTGAAGAAGAGAAAGTAAGGTTAAATATACGAGAAACTTTTTAAAGGTTCATAGTAGTATTGATTATTTTTTTTCTCTACAAATTCTAATTTAAATAAAAACTATTCTAAGGAGTTGATAAGGACTAATCCTAACAAAAAATCCAACAATGGGCTAATTTTTTTGGAGACTGAATTGATTTTAGTTTTCATGAATAAGAAATATCCACAGAGTTATACACATAAAGGGTAAATACCACAGTCTGCAGGATACGAGAAAGCTTCTTCAAGCATGACATATGGTTTACAAAAAAATGATATCAATTACGATATAGTGCTTGTGACTACTTAAGTAGTGAGCACGAGATATGAATTCTTAAAGCACCTTCATGCTTGAAGGGAGTGATTTTCCATTGAATGAATCCTTAGAATGATCACTCTTAGGTGATAGAGAAGTTAGAGATACAGAATCCTTTTTCCAATCGTCCCAGTTTCTTGGCTGAAATTCCTTCTTGGGTTTGATCTTATCCTCTGCCTTTTCTTTATCCTTGGGTGGAAGTTTCCTAGATTGAGTCTTTGGAGTAGTCATCTTGGGTGATTTGGTGTTGACTTCTTCCTTTCCTTTTTGTTGGTTTGCATTGTTTTTGTTCTCGAAATACTTGAACTTGTCCTTAACATAGGAAATTCTGTCTTTTCTGATATAGTTACTGAAAGTCTTGTCCCAAGTTTTCTTTTCTTCTTCGCTATGATAGAATGGGCAGAGCTGTGAGAAATTGCAGTACTCTCTTTTACATCTGAACATCTTGTAGTAGAGAGGATGGAACATGGATTCGAAGTAGTTCTGGCTGTATTTTTCTTTTTCTGTTCCATGCTTTCCTTCTTCGAAGTAGTTTGCCTTATAGGTAAATTCTTCGCCAATGTTGGTAGTGATGACTGGTCTTCTTCTGTCTCTGTCATGGTGATAGAAAGGGCATTGGTATTCATAGTCTTTGTATTGATTGTGGGTAGCGATTTCTCTAGGTTTGTTAGGGCAATTAGGATCTGGACAAGGAAGAATCTTGTACAAAATAATTTGAGCAAAGCTCATGACCTGCATAACTGAGAGTCTCTTTGAGACTAGATCTGACAGTTCAGGGTTCTCGGGTGTAGAAACGATGTTCTTGAGAAGGTTTTTGTAGAGTTGCGGATCGCAAGCATCTTGGAATAGCTCTTTAATTTGAGTCTCCTTTGTGATGGTTTTGAAGGTAAAGAAAGGTATTTCCTTCACAAAGGAATCCCGAGGTAGAGCTCCCTGTATCTTCAATCTCTCGATAAGAGCATAGAATTCATCTTCGGTTATTGCTGGAGGTGATGTTTGATTGTTGGACATGTTAGTTTTCTAGATGTTGTTAATTAAAAATTCAATTACAATTTTCAGAAATCTGGTTCAATTTATATGTTTACCATTAAACTCCTGATCAGACAAAGATTAATGAATGGAGCCTACGCTCTGGGGATCTCTAGGCTCCTTTTCTCAGCAATGTTAGTGCCTCCAACTTTACGAAGAAGTCCTCGATAACCTGCAGGATGAAAGGGATTTTAAACCTGATTCTGAAGAATGTTGACAGAGGTTCTAAAAGATAATTCTAGTGTTTTCAATTTCTGGTACTCCAATTTTAGAATTAAACCTTCTGATGGAATTCTGACCACACGTCATGGCAAAGAAATTTCTCAGACTAGTAACCCTAATTTTTTGTATTTTAATGTCTCGGATAGCTTAATTTAGGATTAAGAAATTCTTTATGTAGAATGAATTCTTGAGCGCTTAGACCAGCCAAATAGTCCTTTAAATGTTTCGATGAGATAGCATTAGATGAGATTAGAAAGATCTATTTGTAATAATTTATGCTTAGTCTTCTTCGAAAGTCTAAATACTCTCTGAAAATAGCATTTCTTTGCTTGAGATATAATGTAATTGTCATCCCACTATGATAGCGCAATTTGCTTGGGAAAATGTCTTAGATTTCTTCCATAGAGAGCCACAATATGAGATCATTGCTTTCAGCTAACTCAAGTTGTTAAGCCTATTTTATTTAAGAACTAAATTCAAGAAACCTTCTAGTAATAATTTGATCCTTGAAAATAGCAATTCTTATGGTTGAATGCAATATTTAAACGACGAATAAAGTTCTTGTATGACACAAAAAGCAGGTCAAAGTCTTCAACTCACTGGAAAAATAAAGTGATAATACTACAATAAGTTGATAGAGATCATTATTGATTTGATATCTTAATGTACTGACTTGTCAGATCCCATTTTGCCCTATCCTAATAATGAACAGTGGTGAGAATTGTGAATGAACCATGGAATGTGTAATAGTCATTATTTAAGAAATATATATGGAATTAGTCTTCACCCACAGCCTGCTCTATGAAAAACAAAGATGTTACAAGACAAAATGCAAGTAAAAAGAATACAAACTTGATATATTTATATCGACTCAAGTTGAATTCGTGGACAATGACTTCTCCAGCAGCAATATAGAGAAAAGTACCTACTACTTAGCCTTAGCCATAACTATCATACCTGCAGAAATAGATTCAAAAATCCCTCTGATAAGTTCACCTTGGGAGGATAGAATCCAGCCAACAATAATTCCAATAGGATTCATCAATGCCTGTATAGTAATCATTGTAGAGGCAGTCTTTAGTTCTACTTTGGCATTTGCAAAGGCAATACCCTACACATTAAACTCGATATTTTTTACAATTACCAAAGTCAATCCTTCAGCCCATTTGTGTCCTAAAACAGCAAGAGCCACTCCTAGACAAGAAGCTGTAGTATTCTCAATGCCTATTGCCATTCCTTCGAAAATCTTTCCCCATTTAACATTTAAAGATAAAGTTTACAGCATGAATTCCGATGGCAATTTGTAGGATATAGGGAGTAAGTTTGTTGCTAATTGTACCTAATGTTCATGAAAATCTAATTGCTGTACTTTTATGTCCTGGTTGAGCCTCAATTCTGCTTATTCTCTGTGCAACTTTAAAGTGAGTGCTCACTTTTTCATGTAGTTCTTGAGATTCTTTAGATTGCATGCTATCCCTATTAGTGCTAGACTCCCTAAATCTAGGGCTCTTATCCGCTGTATCTAGCAATGCTTGATTGACATAGCCTTCTTCTAAGTACTGATTGCTATTTTCAATTGGACTGGGTCCAATAGAACTTCTCCTTCCATGTTCATCTCCATGGGTATTGAATAATATTTTCTCAATAAAGAGTAGCAAAGAAAAGCTGATTTGTGACTGAATAGATTAGAAGTCTTACCATGCAATACATATCCAGTTACACCAAGGGAATTGTTCATCAGGTTTCGGGATATTGTGATCTATATAGTAGTTGTAGAAAGCATCGTTTGCCTAAACAAGTTTTAACTACTTATCAAAGTGTTACCTCTGGTAGCAGATGTATTATACTTACTGCGAGAAATAAACCTCCAGCAAAAGCATTAGCAAGACTAATTGTTCTGGGACTTGATTTAAATTTTTCCCTAAGGAATTAGAGCCTATAGATAACATTTACCATCTCAATGGAATATTCCCTGTCACCATGATCAAAGAGAAGCTTGCAATTGCAGAAACACTCTTTATAATACCTAGGGCAATTGTCGACATTCCACAGATAAAAATTTATTCTAAGAGATGCTATTTATGAACCGAATTAGTCAAGGTTTTAATTCGATTTTCAGAGTTTAAATTTTCTAGAGGATATTTTCTTGGAAAATTGGAATTTGAGCAAAGCCTTTTAGTAATTCATACACCAATACACTATATTTTGAAACAGACATAAACATGAAGTATAGATTTATTATATAATCAAAGTTTAACTTCCTCATTTTTGTGTTCTATGAATGAAAGTGAGCTGGCCATAAGAAATGCCAGAAAGAAGTAAAAGAATTTTCTATAAATGTGCTTTTCGTCATTGAATTCTTTCAGAAGAATTTCACCCAGAGCAACATATAAAAATGTACCTAGCAATTGATAAAATACTCTTTTAATAATACCAGCTGAGACAGATTCAAATATGCCCCTGATCAGGCTTCCTCTATCAGATAAGGTCCATCCAATCAATACACCAACTGGATTCATGATGGCCTGGAGGGCAACCATCATTCCAGCAGTATTGACGTCAACTTTGGCACTAGAGAATGCAACACCCTAATTTACTAAATCAATGCAATTCTATAAAATACTAAAGTGAATCCTTCGGCCCATTTATGGCCTAGCACAGCAAGGGCAACTCCTAGGCAAGCTGAAGTTGATTGAGCGATACCAATGGCCATTCCTTCAAAGATCTTGACAAATTTTGAATATACCAAATTATTAAATACTGCATGAATCCCCATGGCAACTTGTAAAACGTATGGGGCCATCTTATTGATATAAGTGGCATTCTCTGGATTTTCCTTATGCTTTTTCATCTTCAAAATCATTGCAATTTGCCTTGACTTTTTATCATTTAATTCAAAAGTCTCTTCAGAGTCATCAGGCTCTCCATGTTCCTTTTTCTTGTTGAGTGGAAGATCTTCTACATCCAAAGTGTGTGCAGGCTCTTCTACTTCAAAAATGTTCTTTTCTTAGGACGTTAATAAATTGGACAAAATTGTCAATACCAATAGATTCTGCTGATCTTTTTTTATCAAAGATGGCCTTCTCAATAAATAGAATAAGACCAAAACTACCACCTTATTCAATCTCTATATACTTCATTACCATAGTCCGCATATTAAATTATTCCAAGGCAATTGAAAACTGTGATCAGTGACCTGTTTTTCCACATAGTATTCCTCAAAGGCCTCATCTGCCTAATCGTTCACAAATTAGTCCATATTTTCTACCTCTGGGAGCAAATGTACTAGACAGACAGCGAGGAACAGTCCTCCAGCAAAACAGTTGGCTGCACTCATGAGACGAGCACTTGAACGCAATTTATCCCTATAGAGGTTAGATTAATGTGACTCTTGTATACGAATAGAGAGGTATGGCGCCTGTAATGATAACTATACCTGCACTGACAAGGGCAGAGCAGCCTTTGATGAGAGCTAAAGTTGCTGTTGACATCCAGATCTCTCAAAATAAAAAAACATTCTAGATTCACTTCAGGTTTAAATTATGTATTGAATTTTTATTCGAAAAAACGAATTATAATAAGAACATATGAAATACTTCTAGGTCTGGAATTTTCTGTATATGGGTGCAGCTAAAGCTATACATAGTTTAGTCTAATATTTTATCTTCTGGGATTAAGAACGCCCACCTTCTGAGCTAAAGATTTTTTCTCTTCTGCTTTTATCTACTCCCTCTCATCATCTAAGGGACTTTAATTTGCAATTTCGCCTGATTTAGCCATTCTCTTGTAGCCATCCTGCATGAACTCGACATTAGATCAGATAAGAATATATTTTCACATAAGTTAAAAAGAATGATTACCAAGATTCCTTGTATGATATCATCTCTCAGGATGGATGGACCATCTCAAAGAGTTGATGAAGACTAATTTGTAATAATAGATGTTTTTCCTGTACATCCTTCTAGGATTTGACCATAAATTCTTAATCTGATGTCAAACTGCTGATAGAATCTATTAAATTTTTAAAATGAAAATTGCTTTGATCTTGATCATTTTTACCACCAATCTGGTCGCCGCCCAGCCACTTGATGAGTCGGATTGTTCACAACGCAATGAGATCTCGGGATTATGCGAAATTTGCATTCCAGAGAAAGCATTATATCAAGGGTCTTGTGTTGATCAATGCCCAGAAAATTATTACGCTATCAATAGCACCAAAACTTTAGAGTGTCGACAGATAAACGGTAGCTTTATCTTTAGCAATCATTCCTTGACCTGGTTCTCAGACTACTCTATTAGAAATTATAACGAAAATGACCCTGATGTTTATCTGATAAAATTTAGCAATGAATTACGAGGATTATCTCTTTGCTTTTGGATGAAATCAGAAACACCTCAGTCTGAAACCGAGCGTAGGAATGTCTTCTCCATAAAGAAAGGAAGAGATTGGTATAAACCAGAGAAGAAAAACACCAGCAATTTCCTAAGCATTCTTGTCTCATTGCGCATAGAGTTTCAGTGCCAAAATAATTCATTAATAAGACCGTTCATGCACGATAGGTCATGGTTTAGGATGTGCATTTACCTGGAATCGCAAAGTTGTTTTCTCTCAGTAAATACAGGGTTGGTTGTTTCATGTAAAGAACTTGCTATACCAGAACTAGAAGGACTTGCAGATGATTATTATATTTATATCGGGGGGATAGATGACAATCTCAATACATTTCCTGTGAAAATTAGCTATGCTAGTCTTTCTTTTTTCTCTAAGAAAGAAGAATCAAATATTATAACTGGAGAAGGAATTGAAAACATTAGCAGGCTCTATAAATATCATAAAAGTGAGGATCTTTCCTATCAGATGAAGGATATTATAACTGGAAACTTAATTCCAATAATAGGGGATACATACAATTTTTATGGAAGAGTATTTTTTAATGAGAGTGGACGAATCAGGATCCCGGTTACAATTAAAGAAGGTGTCCAAACCATCAGATTCCATAAGGACTTTATGTTTCCAACTAATAGTCGGCTTTTTTCCTGTGGCTATATTGGGCTGTATGATGGCAATGATGAGTCAATTCTACAATTCAATATTCTTCCATATATAAGCAGTGAAAAGATTAGCTTTTCTGCTTATATTCTCGGAGTTGGGCTTAATCAGTATAATTTGAATATTACACAGGGAGAAGAGATCATAGTATTAGCCAAATTCGAGAATGAATTAATTCTTCTTGTGAATAATCATTATACCAGGATGAATGCAAGTAATGTGACCGATCTTTTCCTTCAAATAGGGGCTCAATTAGATGCTTCCGGCAAGAATTCATGTCCATTCTCAATTGATAATTTGATGATAATATCAGGAGGGTGGGGCCAATATCATGTTTCTGACGATGGAAATTGCCTCATCAGAGAAAGCTCACATGATCAATGTATCAGATATTCTAATTTTTCCACCGATTATACCACATTCAGTCCTTCTAAACCATGCAAAGAAAATTGTGTAGAATGTGAGGATGACTTTTGCCTTAAATGCTCTGAAAGCTATTTCTCCTTACATGGAAATTGCGTAAAAGAATGCCCAATTGGATATAAAAGTACTAATCAAATATGTAATTTTTTCTCAGTATTTTGCGCTGATCCCGAATGCAAAACTTGTATAGAAGGCTTCTACTTAGACGGGAAGTTGTGCAGGAAATATTGTGAATCTGGATATTTCTCCTACTGGGATTCTACTTCCAAAATGTTCAAGTGCCAAGCTTGTGACACCGAAAATTGCATCGACTGCCCAGAGAATATATGCACTAGATGTAGTCCAAGCTTTTATCTATATCAGAATAATTGCTTAGAATCTTGTCCGACTCAAGCGCAGTTCGCTTATAAAGGAAAATGTTTCTCTTGTCATCAACCTTGCGCAAAGTGCTCAGAATTCGGAACATGTGAAGTTTGCCCTAATGGGTTATATAAATATAAGGAATTTTGTCTTGAGGCTTGCCCATCAAGAACATTCCCCTATCTCATTCTTGATGAATGTATTGAATATCCAGCTCATTGTGAAGTCCCTACTGCTCCAGACTATTGCTTGATATGTGAAGAAGGTTTTTATCTTTTAGATAAAAGATGTGTTTCAAATTGTATACCTCCTAAACCCTATCGATTAGACCTTGAGTGTGTTGACCAATGTCCATCAGGTTTTAAATATGATGAGACATTAACTTGTATAAGGGAATGCCCGAAGGGAACATTTTCTCAACATCAGAAATGCGTTAAATGCTTCAAAGGTTGTGATACATGCTATGATGCAAATTCATGTGCCGCATGTTCTGACTCAAAATTCGTAGAGAGAGATCTAACGAACTCTTTCTTTGACTGTAGAGAAAATTGTTGGGATGAGGGGCCACTTCGCTGCTCAAAATGTCCAATAGGATGTGATAAGTGTCTCGCTAATTTTTATGGACTTGAATGCCTCTCCTGTAATCAGGATTATACAGTAAGCGCAAAACTTGATTCAGGAGTCTGCCATATTCTCAAGCGAAGCGCCATAAGCTACATGCAAGACCTGCGCACTCAAATGAAAGTAAAATTTCTTGAAACAACTTCATTCATCTCAAACTTTGTCTATAGGTATCCATTTGCTACACTCTGTGATAAAAACTGTGCGATCTGCAAGAAAGGTGTCTGTACTTCTTGCAAAGAGCATCATTACCTCAACCCATCTGGGTCTTGTACTACAGAATGTCCAATTGGATATTTCAAAGACTCTGACTCGAAAATCTGTGGCAAATGTCATGTAGACTGTTATTCATGTTCTTCTTTTTTTGAATGCACAAGTTGCCTCTCAAGACACCCTCGAAGCATAGCACTGACAGAGTCTGGTAAGTGTACCTCTAATGAGCCTGGGCATTATCGAAAGGGATTAAATTCTTATAAATTACACCTAGAAGTGTCAATGTCTGAGAAGTTACAGTTTATGAAAGAATATAAGTGGGCAGCTTGCCCTTCGCTTGGTAATACTGATTGTGAACAGTGCCGAGAAGATATTCAGAGCCATTGTGGTTCTTACAACAGGACATTTTGTACTCAGTGTGAATTTATTACAGATTGTGATGGGGCTTGTGAGACTTGTTATCGGAATAAAACTTGCCATTCCTGTCCCAAGGACTATCCTGATTTGATCCTTAAGGATAATTCTTGCAGTTGTAATGTCTCTAAACCCTATTTAGATCATATTTCAAAAAGATGTGTTCACGAATGCCCCAAGGGGTCCTACATCATTTCAGAAACCAAAGAATGTGTTGCAAATTGCTTTTATGAAAGCATCTTCGATAATCAAATAAGAGCTTATAAATTCCAAAATATATGTCTCAAAGAATGTCCAGCAGGAACTCAACCAATTGTGTACTATGGGCTCTTCAATAATATTTCTTGTGAACCTATCCTAACCTATTCAAAAATTTCTGAGATTAAATATTACATTGACAAATTAGGCACTAACTTGACAATCCCAGAGGCTCAAGATTCGAAATGTGATCTCGATGTTCAACAGATCTTAAAATTAGAGGAGTATTTTGAAGAAATTGCACAAACTGATTATCTTGAAATTATGTATAACAATGATTTTCTTACATGGGTGAATCATTATTTCCTCTGCAAATCAAGTCTTACAGACAAAGATCTAGTGATATTTGCCAACTCGCTGCATGCAATTAGCCCATTGTGTTTCAATTTAAACCATGGAATGATGTTTTCTAGCATACCTCTTAAACTTATTACCTGAACATGATAAACTTAGATCTGGGGAGCTAGAAAAGGTTTACAGGCTATTAATAGATAAATCTCGATGTCTACATTACATTAATTACTCAACATATGACAGCTCTTATGAAATTAAATCTCCCCAGTTCTATTTCAAAAGAGAACTGATAGAGAATGACACTCAGTGGTCAGCTATGAATGACAGCATCATTTATTGGAATATTCCTGGTATTAGATACTTGTATTCTTCCTTAAGCTGGGAAAATAAATACTTCCCTTTGAATCAGGCATCCAGGATCGTTGAGTTAGGTTACGGTCCAATAGTTATTTTTAGTACGGAATATGATGAGGGTCACTATGGAATCGCGAATATTTCTCATAAATTGAGTACATTTCGGGCTGACTATGAATGTATTACCTTCGACAGTAACTCTAAATGGGAGAAGCTGAAACCAGTAATGAGTAGCAATGGGGAGTTTAGTTGCCCTTTAAAAATGAATTCTATGTTTTTTGTTGGAAAAATTACCGAGGCAATCTTCGAGGAGGAGACCAGAGCAAATCAAATTGACTGGATTTATATTGCTATTCTTGCGTTTGGAGGAAGTGTATTCCTAATCATTGTAATATCTCTTATAAGAAAAAGAATAATTGTTCAAAAGAAACGAGCAAGGGAGGTTGAGATGAGAGTTCAAGATAGTGAGCTGGAAGAGATTGGAGAAACTATTGAAATTGAAGGCGCGGAAGTGGAAGGACATGAAGAAACTGAGCTTACAAAAAGAAGCTCTGGCCTGATATAAATGTAGCCTTTGTGTGTATTTCCTGGTAACTGTATATAAACAAGCATTCAATGCCTAGTGGGCAGGTTTATCCTTGTCTATTTTGTGATAATATTATCGAAACTTAAATAAATTAAAAAAAAAGTAGAGCGGGGAAATGCTTTATTTCACATTAGTTGTGCTAGGCTTGATGAATCTTATGCTTTGTAGAAATTCTATAGACCTATGCGACTCACATGATAGTCTTGGAAGATGTATAAGATGTCATTTTTCAAGTTTTATGTGGAATGGTTCATGCATTAAATATTGTTCAGAAACGCAAAGGAATAAAATGAAAATTCACTCGGATGAATGCCAAATATGTGATCTAAGAAGTGATTCAATCCTTAATAATGATTGTGAGCAATGCACAAAATATTTTTCAATCGATCATATATTCAATCCTGTAGTGATTGCATATTTCGAGAGAAATATTTGTGTATATGTCCACTGTGATATAGAGAATTGTGATATCTGTGATCTTAATAGAAAATGCATTGCGTGCCAGTCAAACTTTTTTTTATATGAAAATATTTGTGTTAAAACTTGCCCACCTCAAATGCAAAAAATTTACAATGGCCAGTGCTATGATACTTGTCCAGATCATACCTTAGAGATATCTGGAAGCAACTTATGCTTGGAGAAGTGTCCAGAAAGATTCTTTAGGAAAGATGGTCAGTGCCTGCCCTGCTTTGAAAGCTGCCAAGAGTGCGAAGATCATTTTCTCTGCACATTATGTCCGAATCATAAATATCTTATTTCTGACGGAACTCAGAGTACAATTAACTGTGGTAGTAATTGCCCACCAAAGACATATAACACCGGATATAGCTGCGAAATGTGCCCGATGGGATGTAAAAGCTGCAAGCAGAATGATGGAATTGTTGAGTGTTCGATCTGTGAATGGAACTACGAGATAAAAGCTGTTTGGAAGAATTCCCAATGTCATGTTTGTAGCATTAATGCGATTCGATATGCAAAGCATAGAAGAGCAAAAATTATCAACTCCATAGACTTTTATTCTTCTTCTATGGTTAGATTCAATGTAGAAGACGTTATCTATCAATTTCCCTTTAGCTGCACATTTTGCGACCAAAATTGTGAAACATGCAATCAAAATGGTAGATGTAAAGCATGTAAGGAGGGCTACTATTTAAACCCTGTTGACTCTTGCTCTCCAACTTGCCCCTATCATTATTTTCCCAATATGAACAAAAGCAAATGTCTCTGTTGTGATAAGGGATGTTACAACTGCTCTGAAATTAATAAATGCAATACTTGCCTTGGTCATGGGAGCTTTCTCAAAATGGGATTTGAATGCAAGACAATCGACCACCCAGTCTACCTTGCTATTTCTCATAGATACTTCTTTGAGTTTTTCTCATATAACATGATATATTTTTTTGAGCAGATAGTCCCTCAGCCCTGTCCTAACAGCTTTGACTGCAAATTTTGCAATAATCAAAACTATTGTCAAGAATTTTTTAATTGTGAATCCAGATGTCGCGATTATATTGATTGCGATCATCTCTGTCAAAGATGCAATAAAACTGACTCAAACTCTTGTCTTGAGTGTAGTTACCAGTTTGCTGGCCTTGAAATATCCAATCAAACTTGTAAGTGTCCTTCTTCTGCTCGCTATTTAGATCATAAATCACAAAAATGTCTCAACGCATGCCCTCAGGATGCCTTCTTGATCAATGAAACTTTAGAATGTGTCCCAACTTGCTTGACACCCAGTAATATAAATACCAAGATTTATCCCTACACTTATCAAAACTACTGCCTTCAAAGCTGTCCAAATGGTACTTTCCCTACAATCAGCTATGGACTAATGGACAATATAACTTGTGTAGATATAGTAACCTTACCAGCGTATGAATTTTTGATTAATCAACTCAGAACTCAAGGAATGGCTTCGACGGATGAAATCAGGCTAGGAGTATCTAAGTGTTATATAAAACAATCCAAAGAAGACATAGAAAATCTTTTCTTTAATCTTGCAAAGGGAAATTTCATTGAGACAATTTATCATGTCGATATTCTAGAGTTGGTTTTAGTCTATTTGCACTGTACAGAAAATTACAACAAAGAAATCCTCTTGAATATTGCATCAATTCTACATGTAATTAGCCCACTTTGTTTTCATGATAGGCATGTTTATCTTCACACTCGAGTGATCTTAAGCGTATTTCAGATCTTGAGATCAGTCCACTTGTTTATATCAGAAGAATTCTCTCCTTTTCTGAGATTACTCATTGACCAAGCAAGGTGCATGATCATAGTGAGTAAGGCTGGGGAACTTCAAAGTGAACAGCTTGAAGTTGATCAAAACTATTTTGTACGAGATAGAATTCTTCCAAATAATCCTCAGTACTCTGTAAATCAGTTTATATTGAACTGGGATCTGAAAGACACCTATTATCATTTCTCCATAGGAGCTTGGAATTCGTCCCTCATATCTCAATTTTTACCCTCGATTACCATTCTCGATGGCCCTTTAATTTTACATACTAGTGATTTCGAAGAGGGAAGAGATGACTTAGTGTATGCTACAATCAATAAAGAGTTGATAGTTGATCAGGATGCAAGATGTGTATATTTTGATAGTGATTTCAAGTGGACCAATAAAAGTTTAAAAATAAATAAGGATGGGAGAGTGTTTTGTCCGATTGTTGTCAATGCTATCACAATGATTGGGAGGTTGAATAACTCTAATGAGATGATTAGCATTAGCTTTGAAACCAAGACCTTGACTTATTTAGCTCTTTTGATGGGAGGAGGGTTAGCGATATACTTTATCTTTAAGAGAAGAAAATATCCAAAGAAGTTAACAAACCATGAGATAGAGGTTGAGCCCTTGAAGCTTAATGAGACCTCTGAACGTATTAATATAGAGTCCGATGAAGTTGGAGGAGAGCAAGAAGCTACTTCTCAACTGAACAGGCATCGAGGCTAAAGATCTTCTAAATAGGAATTATGCTCACTTTGAAATTATTATAATGAGAGCCTCTTAGCCTGGTGCCATTGTAAGCATACTTTCGAAGAATTAATTCGTGTATTGTAAATGAGCTAAAGAATCTTTAGTATAAATAGTAATAAAAATTAATGAGATCGCTGTTCTTTCCATTCTTTTTCATCGCCTCTGCTTTTGTAATTGTCAGCCATCCTGTAGACTGCGCTGCAGATTGTATAACATGTGAGAACCACGATATCTGCATTCAGTGTTCCAACAACACAGTTTTGTATAATCATAAATGTATTTCTCGCTGTCCCTTTGGATTCTATCCTGAATATGATCCTAACAGCAATTACTATTGCAAGAAAATTATGAACCCTCTTTCTACGAGAAATCCTATCAACCTCTTCAAGCATTACGAAGTCCAAGACTATTCTAAGAAGCAATATGATGTATTTCCATTGTTTTCTGAAAGTGCCATAGAAACTTTAATGGTTTGTCTTTGGGCTAAACCAGGGAATAATATGTCTAAAAGTGATATAACATATCCTCTCTTCATATTAACAAGCGATCTTGGAACTTTACCGATGAATTTAGATCGGCCTAGTTTTGGAATTTTTATTCGTAACAGAACTCTCTGTCTGCAAGATGATTGTGGTTTTCTGCCTTTTTCTAAACCATCTTTTCAGGAAGATATTTGGAAGAAGCTTTGCATAAGTTATAGAAAAGATCGACAAATACATATTTTATCTGGAAATCTACATGAATTCGAAAGCACATATCCGTATCTATCTCCAAAATCACTATACTTAGTTCCTGGATATCATTTAGTATATGTTGGAGGGTGCATTAACTGTTATAGCTTCCCAGGAAAAGTTTCCAGCCTTAGTCTATCTACTCATCCAATCATATGGGGTCAACCCTTGGATTTGAACAGATTTTTATATGAAGGGATTCATAATGTGATAGCTTATTATTCAGCAAGCACTTTCTATGGTGCAGAGATAATCGAATTAATCAAAAATATAAGTATAAGCATAGCACATGGCAAAAGCCAGAGGATTGGAAATCGAACCCTGTTTTCTGGACATGCTTCACTAAAAATACCCTTAGACATATCTAAAGGATCGATTGGGATCAGATTTGTTTCGAATTTTTTATTTCAAAGTGAAGAGATTTTGTTGTCTTGTAGCTATTTTGGAATTTATGATGAAACACTGGGAAGGTTGTACGCTGCCGTGTTAGAGTTTAGCCCTCAATGGAATCAATATCTGATCAGAAACCGAAAGGTTCTTCCAATAGAAGAAGAGATAATTCATATCATAAGGCTAGAAGATACTTTAATAATTGAGATCTTGGGAAGTCAGCCCCTTACATTTAACATTTCTAATTCTCCTTCATTGTGGATGATTATTGGTGCTCATGAACATCCGAGTGGATTACAATCATGCCCATTTTCTATAGGAGATATTGTTTTAGTTGAAGGTGGATTTGGTTCAACTGTAGCAAGTAATAACGTACACGTCTTACAAGACAAAGAACATAGAATAGGCCTGAATAATCTCAAGAAGGGCCTAAGTTCATTAAATTCTGCAATAATCCCTCAAGATTGCCCTAAAGATTGCATTTCATGTGATGGATTACTTTGCATTCAATGCTCTAGAAAACTTGTCTTCAATGGAGATTGTGTAGAATCCTGTCCAGGAGAGAGTCAGGCTGAATCTATTCAATGTATAATGCCCGATTTGTTCTCAAATGCGTCTGAGGCCTCTGGTTGCATTGCAGGATACTCTAAAAGGGAAGGGCTCTGTGTCAAATCTTGTCCTTCCTCTTTCTATTCCAGCTTTAACCAAACATTGAGAACCTATGAATGTAAAAAGTGTCCATCAGGCTGTCGAGAATGCTCTGAAAATGAATGTATAACATGTGATGAAGGATATCTTTTTTTCCGAGGCACTTGCTTGATCGAGTGCCCAGAGCATTACCCTCGTATAAATGGAGAATGTATGTGTCCAATAGGATGTATCATTTGTAATAACACACATTGTTTAGACTGTGAATTGGGCTGGGGGTTCGACACTGCTAGTGGAGTTTGCAAAAATAAGTGTAACTTGACTCGAAGAGAAGATGGTGAGCTCTCTTGTGAAACCTGTCCCCCAAACTGTGAAACCTGTTACGATAGTGAAGTTTGTCTTAGATGTAAAGATGGTTACATGAATATCAAAGGAGAGTGTCTTCTTACATGTCCTGATGAAACTCCATATCTAAAAGACAACTCATGTGTTCAAGCATGTCCACCGATGACATATCAAGATCAGCATACCTGCAAGCCTTGCAGCTTAAACTGCTTCAATTGTACTAATAGCACATATTGTAATGAATGTTTACCTAAACTTCTGAGTTACAACAATCAATGCACTAGCCATTGCCCTGATAATACATGGACTTCCCTAGAGGAACGAAAATGCATCAACTGCACAATACCAAACTGTAATCGATGCTATTCTAAAGACTACTGTGCTGAATGCAAACCTGAGTATTTATTTTCAGATGGGAAGTGCGTAGAGAAGTGCCCAGGTGACGCTCCCTTTAGTTGGGAGGGAATTTGTATACCTGCTTGCCCTACAAGCTTCTTTTATAATCGAAACGAGTGTGTGGAAAGCTGTCCAGAGTCAACATATCCTGAATCCAATAGATGTCTTCCTTGTGCTCCTGGATGTCTGCAGTGTTCTTCTCTAACAGATTGCCAAGCATGTGATCCTGATCATAAACTAGTTCAAGACAGAGGTTTCTACACGGATTGTAGAAGCTCATGTGAGAATAATATAGTGACCGGTCTTAATCATTGCTCTCCTTATCCAAATGACTGTCTAAACTATACAGTCCAATTTAAAAAGGAGATTTGTTATCAATGTAGAAATGATTATGAAGTTGAGACAATACAATCAAATCACAACTGCCTCTTATGCAAGTTAAAACCCATCTATTATTCTGAAAAGCATACACATTTGGTTCTCAAAGACTTTATTTCCGCATTTAAGCCACAATTTATTTTTGATTTTCCTTTTAAGTGTAACTCCTGTGATGAACATTGTGCAGAATGTTCAGCAACAGGCAAATGCAAAAAATGTCATGAGGGTTTCTATTTGAATTGTTTTGGATCATGCTCTGCAGAGTGTCCTCAAGGCTACTTCAAGGATCCCGAAACTCGAAGTTGCTTCAAATGCATGGATGAATGCATTACTTGTGTCTCTATCGATAAATGTACCTCATGTGCTCAAAGTGTTAAAAGTTTTGCATTAGATTCCAGCGGGTCCTGTATATACAAGGATCCACCAGCAACATATAAGTTTAAAATTCCAAAATTATCATTAACCTTCAAAGACAGTCGTAATTCTCCCAAAACCTTTTTACTTAGTCGGAATTACTTGATAAGGGAATTGCCAACAAATATCACATGCGAATTTTGCAGAATGTTGAAATTGCTAGGAGAGGAGCATCAGGTGTATCAGTGTGCTTATTGTGAAAATCAGCAAAATTGTGGCTCATTATGTTTAGAGTGTGATATTCAAGGCAGGTGTTTGAAATGTCTAGGCATTCTCAAAGGTCTGGTGCCAAATGGAGCCGATTGTACTTGTCCACCTATCGCTCCTCATTTGGATCACTCTACTCTAAGTTGTCGTAGTGAATGCCCAATCGGTTCTTTTCTACTAATAAGTACTGGGGAATGTGTTGAAACCTGTCTAACAGAGAGCTATTTCACAAAAAAGTTATCTATATTTACAGTTGGAAGCCATTGTGTTTCTGAATGCCCAGAAGGGATGTTTCCACATGTAAGTTATGGCATTTTTGATAGAATTGAATGTATCAAGCATGAGAGTTTAACATTGGCTAAGACTATTGATGTGTCAGTTGATTTGCTAGGAAATTTAGTTTTCTGTCCCTCTGAAAATGATATGAGAAGAATAGAGAACTATTTCTATTTCCTTGAAAAAGAAAAGTATATGGCTTTGAACAAGCATACAATAGTTCTAGATGCAATGATGGCTCTTATTCACTGTAGAAACTCTTTAGAAAGATCTCAGTATAATCAATTGATTGACGCATTGCATGTGTTTAGTCCATTATGCAAATCAGACAAAGATATTTCACAATTTACCAAACTGACTCATAAAATCCTCTCAAGTGTTGAGTTGATTCCGGAAGACAAGCATCTGGAAGCACTGAGACTGCTTATTGACCATTCAAGATGTGCATATTATCATGAAGGAAACTTTGAAATGGAATTAGAAAATGGTTATTTTGTTCGGAAATCAGTTTTTCAATCGAATACGAAAGTTCAAATAAAGGACGGAGAAATCTATTTCAACCTGAAAGGATTCAATTTATTGATAGCATTAGGTGTATGGAATCAGTCAATGCAGCATTTAATCCCGAATAATATCCAAATATTATATGGTCCTCTGGTAATAACTGTAAATAAGCTGGATGAAGGTTCAGATGACGCCGCTAGTTTTATTTTCTCTGATGCCAAGGATCTCCTTTGCTTTTACTTTGACAGTAATCTAATCTGGAAAAACACAAGCGTGATGAAATCAGAGTCTCAAACTTTTTGTAGAATACAATTTGGATCTATTTTATTTGTTGGAAAAGTAGTACATGATCCAATTTCTTCCGACCCTCTTAAAACTAATTTCCTGGGATTGATACTTCTGATAATAGTGACTATCATATTGATATTGGCCATCATAATGACAAAGAGGAGAAGGGAGAAATATCAAAACATCGAAGTCCAAGCAATTGAATTACAAGAAGAAGAAGAAGCTAACCAAAGTAGAGATGATGAAGAAGAGGAAACTAAGTCTGAAGCTCATGAAAAAGCTTAAGAATTCTGTTATCAATTGTTTTAGCATATTAAGAATAAATAAGTAAGAAGAGCTTGAGTCCTATCAAGATCTCAAAAGATGTAATCTTTTGAAATTATCTTTGAATTTCCTGGCATATAACTGCTTGCTCAATTTTAAATGTGAATTTTGGCAGAGTCATAAGCCTTTTATTAATAGTAGAAATTTATTTATAAGCATGAGTATTGATTTTTGCAGGGTTTTTAGTAAAGGATTTGACAAAATGCCTTTGTGATCTTTTTTCAATTCCTTAAAAAAGAATTTTACTTCTTAAGATAAAATGGCAATAGACGATGATAAACAACAAAGATCATTTTTTCAAGCTGTTTCAATTCACCATCACTCAAAAGTGAAGTTAGAGAGAAATTACCGTATAAACTCTGAGTTTTGGGTGAAGAAGTAAATAATAAACCCATAAAGTTTTGATTTATTTATGAATATTAATACAAGTTAAATATTCATGTTTTATTTCTTAAGATGAATTGTTCATCTTATCCTTAACTGCCCTGGCGGAGCAGGTCATTTGCACACCCGACTAATGCAAAGCCTAATCTCTATTTCAGGAGATAAAACAACAGAATTTTCACAATGGTTTGGCATTATGCTAACCAAAAAGAAAAATAATCAAAAGAAATTAGGTAAGAACAACGGTAGGTGTAATTTTCATATTCTATCTGATATGACTTCAATTGGTCTCTAACGAAAGCTCTCAATCATTACTCTTTTCTGGGATTTTTCATTCAATTGGAATCTTTTTGTGATATATGAGCATCAATGCTCACTTTCCCATCACTGAAATTGAGATAGAAACTATATCTCATGTTCTGATGACTATCCCAATCCTTAGGTATAGGCTAAAGTCATTCGTAGAGGTAAGCAATAACTCATTGACTTTATTGTTTGATCTTTTCACGACCTGGGCAGACAGAGTTCTGAGAGGCTAACGAGAGCATCAGATGGGCTTGGTGGAGAAGTTTTTCATGCTGGAACAAATGAATAAGAATGAAATCAGCTCAAACGAAATTTCTGTTTTGTTTAGAAAAAATCACCCATAAAATTTGGCAAGAAATTTGCTATTTATTTCAGCCGAAAGTATGGAGTGTACTTACCTGGCTGGAGTGATTCGTCGATCAAGCAGGACGGTCACTTAGGGTGGAGCAGGTCATTGCACAACCGACGACTGTAATACCCTATTGTCTCCCGTTTCCGGGGGACCAAACAGCGAAATTTCTGGTAGTGGGGATGGCAACGCTGTCCCCGCCCTTAAAATAATCAAAAGAAATTTTGTAAGATTCATATCTTCTATATTATGTTAGAGTAGTTAGGAAATCATCATATAAGAAAATCTTTTGTTTTGAGCATATTTCTTTAACGAAAAATCTTGAAAACCCAAATACCTGTATTCAAGAACTTTATATTCCAATAAAACCCTGTATTTCTAAACTTTAAGGTGCTATAATGTTAATATTGTGAACAAACTTGTCTGCAAGAGGAATGAACGTAAGATCATGGATAGTAACTTCTAATGGAACTTGACTTAATAGTCTGTCTGATTCTCACTTGAGAAAACACAGTAGGCTTATTACAATAATAACACAGTTTTTATGAGTAATCTAAAATTCAGGCACAATAAATTTATTCAAATGAAATTTCTTCTTTTACTCAGCGTTCTATTTTTTTATTGGACTAGTTGTGGCATAAAAGGGGCGACTTGCCCAGCAAATTGTATTAAATGTGGAGAGAGAGCTCAATGCCTAAGATGTAATAATGAAACATTTTTATTCGACCAAACTTGTGTTGAATCCTGTCCTTATCGTTATTACCCCCATTTCAATCAACAACATAATCTCTTCGAATGTCAAATGATCAGAGATCCACTTCTCTTGAACAATACTTTAAATTTCATGAAGGACTATGAAGTTTTGGACTTTATAAAAGAAGGGTCAAAAACCTATGTTATTGAGATTCCAGAAACTTTACAAGGACTGTCTGTCTGTATGTGGGTCTATTATGATCCTCCAAATAACGTTTCTGAGTATCCTCTATGCTTGATGACTAGATATTCTGGTCATAAGGCCTTTAACAATGAGAGAACTCTATTTTACATAAGTGCTCGTGGATCTAATTTGGATGTTCAACTTCATCCTAACACAGTTAGCCAGAATATTCAGCAAAAACGATGGAACGAGGTCTGCTTTTATTTTGTTAACTCCTTAGCACAACTTACTGTGAACAGTTGGTGGCCAACTGCTCATCTGTTGGAACAAATCCAAGTAGGGTATTATTTTCTGCATGTAGGAGGGTTCTTAAATAGCAATAAATTTCCAGGAAAAGTTACTTCTTTGAGTCTAACAGCTGAAAAATTCATACCGGAATTGGATTGGCTAAGACTTCCGTTAATGGCTGATGGAATCAAGAGGCTTATTAGTCTCTATACATTCGATCAATATTCAGATAAAGAACATGCAGTGATGGATGAAATTTCAAAAAATATGATTTCTTTACATCCTGATAATTGGATCGAGAATGGGCGCTTATACTTTAAACGATCTTCATACCTTCAGATCCCTATAACTTTAGATAAGAAAAGAATTACTATCAGATTTTCGATAAGCTTTCAACAAAAGGATATTTTTGGCAGTCTAAGTTGTGGATATATTGGCCTCTATGATGAAAATTCCTCGCTAATTTATACCCTCAATATTCATAGACAGAAACCATATGAAAAAGTGTCTCAGGGATTATTCATAGATAATACGCAAAAGACTATAGAAGAAGACAAATATCAAGAAGTCATTGTAATAGCAAAATTTTCGGATGAATATACCTTAATCCATGGCAAGGTTACGAAAAATTTTAAAGCTGACAAGTTGGTGCTCCGATTAGGTGCACAGGCTGTTGTAGGAGTCTCAAATTCATGTCCTTTTTCTATAGACAATTTATTAATTATAGAAGGAAGCTTGGGCAGAACCTTGCTTGACACGAGACTTCTTATTTCAACCTCTCAGGACTGTATTGTATTTGAACGAGAAAACTATAAGTGTCTTCAATACTCCTCAGCAAGTATTGATTATTTAACAATGACACCAAAGGAAAATTGCCCTGAAAATTGCATGTTCTGTGAATCAGGCACATTTTGCAATGTTTGTGTCTCGCCATATGTGCTATTGGATGGGCATTGCCTCTCAGAGTGTCCACAAGGATATATTGCATTTCCAACTCGGTATTGTAAACTCTTTTCTCCCCATCATATTTCTTTGAGAGAATGCACACCTAATTATGTTTTAGATTCTAATCACAACTGTGTAAAAATCTGTGCGCCAGGGACATATCCACAGTGGGATGACTCAATACAAGATTTCCGATGCGAGGCTTGCTCAGTCAGAGGATGCTTAGATTGTCCAATGGATTCCTGCAAAGCTTGTTCTGCTGGATTGTTTAGATTTTCAAATACTTGTGTATCATCGTGCCCGCCTGAATATAATTTGATTGTTGATGGTGAGTGCCGTCGATGCCCTCTTAACTGTTCAGACTGCACAAATCTGACCTGTACAGAATGTGAAAAAGGATTCCTTTTAGATAAGAAGACGGGCAGTTGTATCCGAAATTGTCCCATGAGCTACTATATGGACACTAATAGCCAATCATGTATTCCTTGCTCAGAAAATTGTCTCAGATGCACTTCTTTCCTTTGTGATGCCTGCCAGGGAGGTTATATTTTGTTTAATGGGAAATGCCTAAATCAATGTCCTCAGTCGTATTACCAGGTTAAGAATGCTTTTTGTTCTGAAACCTGCCCTCTAGGAATGTTTCCTTATGATAATAAATGCTTAGACTGCTCTACCAACTGCAAGAAATGTCAGAATAATGAAACATGTCTTGAATGTGCAAAGGGTTTCTATTTTAATGGGACCTGTGTGAATATTTGTCCACGAGGAACTTTTGCTACTAGAGATAGAGTTTGCATCAAATGTAAATTAGAAGGCTGTTCGATTTGTCTGTCAGAACAATATTGCATAAGATGCGAAAGGGGCTATTTAAATTTGGACGGGAGATGTACTAAGAAATGTACTGAACCACTTCCGATTAAGTTCGAAAATTATTGTATTGAAGAATGTCCTAATGGTTATTTGTTTGAAACTGTAGAGAAGAAGTGTGTGACTTCCTGTCCAACAAGTACTTTTCAGAGAGGAAACTTTTGTTATCCTTGTATTGAAGGATGCAGTCAGTGTGATGACGAGGTAACATGTTGGATCTGTGACAGTAAGCATTCTTTTTACGGAGAAAGTTCTAGTAAATATGGAGATTGTCGAGAATCATGCCCAAGTTTTAAAAATTCAAATATTTATTGTTACGAGTGCCTGCTAGGTTGCAAGGAATGCTCCCCCACTGTTTCTTCATGCAGCTCCTGTATTTCTAATTTTGAGATTACTTCAATTCAGGAACAGCATTCATGTCATGTCTGTGATATAGACCCTATCTATTATACTAGAAGAATCACGTACGATGATTTCTTCCATTTTGGTTGGGGAAGCTGGAATTTAGGAACATCACCACTCCGTTTCTACTATGATTTCCCTTTTGGATGTCCATCATGTGATGGCAACTGCCAGGAATGTGAGAACAATCGTTGTAAAACTTGTAAGACAGGATACTTCAAAACTCCATTAGGGTCATGCAGCAAAGGATGTCCCAAGGGATACTTTAAAGATTTCACATCTAAGAAATGCCTAAAATGTCTGCCAGAATGCCTGAGCTGCACTGCAATTAATCAATGTACTTCGTGCTATCCACCTAAATATCTACTGAAATCTGATAACAGCAGTGAATGTATCTCGCAACAGGAAGGATATTATCAAGCAGTTCACAGAGAACTCTTCGTATATCAAGAAAAGAAAAATAAACCTGAGATTAAGTATCATAGAGTACGGACATTAGAGAAGTGCCCACAAGGCTTTGACTGCAAATATTGTCATGGATATATTCCAGCTTTCTGTCCAGATATCAACCAGGTTCTTTGTTCGACTACTTGCTCAGAGTTGAAAATTGAAGGGTGCCCCATTCTATGTGGCAAGTGTGATTTTGGATTGAAGTGCCTTGAATGCTCAAGCGAGTACCCAGACTTGGTTCTGGTTAATGACAATTGTGTTTGCCCTTCTGAGAAACCTTTCTTAGATCATTTTACAAAGCGTTGTGTCTCTAAATGTCCTGCAGATGCATTCGAAATACAGGAAACCAAAGAGTGTGTGCAAACTTGTTTCAAAATGAGTCTTTATAATGACAAGCCTTACCTTTTAAAATATGGACAATACTGTGTTCATACATGTCCCAATTCAACAATTCCATTTACTAACTATGGTGAGCTAGACAATTTCTATTGCAAGGACATTGAAACTCTTCCCCTGTATAATGAGCTAACTCTCTCACTTCCTCAATACCAAAAGGATCCCTTAGAACCCATTGTTTGTGAAAATTATGCTCAACTTTATGAAAAAACACTTTCTTACCTCGAAATGCTTCATCAAAACAGGTACGTAGATTTAATAGCTCAGCCAAAGTCTCTGGACATAATTAGCCTCTATTTTAAGTGCGGAAAACACATCAAGCTCAGGGAGTACTCCAAACTAATAGATTTTTTACATCAGTTTAGCCCTCTTTGTAGAGAACAACAACAGATATTCCAGTTTGAAGAGCTAGTCTCAGCTCTAATGGCATTATTACAACAAGGAAAAGAAGAGGTAACAAATACAATCACAAAAGAGAAAGTCTTAAGTCTGATCAAAGATCATTCACGTTTACTATACAAGAGAATTTAGAACCTATCAAAATGAAAATGTACATATTAAAGGACTAGTAAATAGAGCCAATCCAACATTCAATCATGATTCCTGGCTGTTCAGTTTTGAATGGGGAGGTGCTCATTTGTTCTTCTCGGCATCTTCATGGAACTTGAGTTGTGAGTTCTTCCCCTCCAATTTATCTATTTTAAGAGCCTAGATGGAAAATTTTAGAAATAATTTTCGGTGTAGTTTCAATGATGATATTTGTTGTTTGCTTTGCGAGAAAAGGGAAAATTCAAGGACAAGCAAACTCATAGAATTTACTAAGATATCTCAGGATGCCAGCCATGTGGCTGAGAAAGAAGAAGACGAGGAAGAAAGAGACCCAGAGACAGAGGATATTTAGCCAAGTTTCATGTCTTTCTAGAAAGAGCTAAGCGACTGTTCTGCGCATTCACATGCAAAGGTCAGTCAATTGTTTTGAATTTTGCTTTCCAATCGTATAAACTTTTTTCTTTAATTTAGATCAGAATGAGATGAGAAAAATAATCTGGATTACTATGGCTGTTTTATTTAGGAAGAATGCATAAGAAAATTCAATGGACCTTCATAGAAGACGTGCACATTAGCACAAGCTAAATCAAGGGCGTTCCTATAGTGTGGATGAAATTCATTTTATTTTATAACGATTCTTCAGAGAATAATAACTCATTCCAGATCTAATACTGTTGAAATTTCAACGAAATCAATTCGAGTTAGGAAGTATCTAACATTTGATTCAAATTTATAATCTTTATTAAATAAATTGAACTGTATCAAAATGGCCAGAACTAAACAGACACCAAGATTTAAGTATCGTTCTACATCCAATCTGATTCCCAATACTCAAGATCGGCCTTATGTCGAAACCAAACCCTCAAAATTTAAACATATATACTACAATTATGGTCCAAAAGACATATTATATTTCAAAAAGTATGCATACAAACATATTCATACACTGTATGCAAAAGAAGAAGTTGTCCCAAAGATCGTAACAAGATACTCCAAGAATATTAGACATTTGGAGCTATACGAAGGATCTTTCGTTCATGGAACATGCAAATCTTTGCAAAGCTTCAGGTTATATTTCACAAAATCACAATTGCAAAGTTCAATGGTCAAGGCAATGCTGAGAGGAGCCCCAAATATCCAGAAAATTACTCTCAGAAATCTAGAGGAGGCCAAACCAATTTTACCATATTTAAGAAAATTTTCATGGTTGAATAGTCTCACTTATACAATCATGGACAAAATTACAAACCCTGCTAGACAGTTAGGAATGTTAAAGAACATGAGAAGACTAGCTCATCTTGCTGTACAAATTAATACGAGCGGTTTAAGTCCTGTTGTTGCAAATGACATCGCAGGAATCATGCGATTTATGATGTCTTTGTCAAAATTGAAAAGTCTAGTCTTCGAATTTTTGCACGATCCAGAAAATGCAAAAAAGGAAGATTATATTAAATTCTTAGAGGAAATGTATTCAAAAAAGATGGAAAAGCTGATTTTTAAGGAAATTCTCTGTCCAAACAATTATTATATTCCTCAACAAAGAGTCAATTATTTGAGCATCTCAAACTATGAATACGAGTATGAAGTGAAAGAGTTTTTCGGCGAGACTTGTAACGAATTAATTAAAGCCTCCTCCAAAGTATTAATATATGAACTAGATACTAGATCGCGACAAAAAGGTGCTAAAATCAAACCAAAAGAAGCATCAGTTGACTATTTTCATCTCAGATTTCCTAGAGTCCCTATGACTAATATCAATGACTTCTTCCCAGCAAGTTTCAATGGATTGAAAGGCCTGATTTTGGAATTTGATTCTAATCCTGAGACTTTTCACCAAGTCCTTCAACTCTCAATGCAAGCAATCAAAGATCCAAGTACAACCCAATTGTTGGCACTTGCTTTTAACGATCTTGCTCCTCAGCCTGATGTAATTCATAAATTCTTTAGCTTTTTATCAATATCTGAATTGAGCTTAGTCTGTGATGTCATTCGGGACAATTCGGATTCCATTCTCAAGACCCTAGAAGGCCTTCCACTAAATAAAAATCTAAAGAAGCTACAGCTTGATCTTTCACTGGGAGACCCCGAAATCAAATTAGACAACCTTATGACCTCTGTGAGCAATATGACCGAATTGAGTTCTTTAAAGCTAATAGTCAAGACCTATGCGTTAGATCCAATTGAGTCTGACTTAGGGTTCCTAAGAACTCTCAAAACCCTTTCTTCTCTTTCATTAGACTTCTACCCAGCTGATAGTACAAGCTTCTTCGACAATTTATCTGACTATCTGAAGACATCTCCTACTTTATCAAATTTCGAACTTTCATTACATGAACAAAGTTATGAGATTAGTGATTTCAAGAGGATCCTGAGTGATTTATGCAATTTAGACAAAATTTCATCGATTAATATGAGCTTTGGCATTCTGAATGATGAAATTGGCGAAGGTAGATGGAGATTTCTACTATCTGACCAGCCAAAGAAAAAAAGGGATGAGGAATTCAAATTCTCTCAACAACAACAACTGAGAAATATTATTAACTGTTTTAAGCCAGGATTATTTGTCCTTTCCTATAAAAATCCCCTTTTGTTTTAAAACTGGTTTATACATCTCGAGTAGCTCATCACAAAAATGTTCATTTATCAGTTCGTCAGAATTATTTATCAATGGTTCAATTGTACTGGACCATACTTTCCTAAGCTCATTCTCTTCTGTGCAATTTTGGAATGATTATTTTACCATACCTAAGTAGTTAAGAACCTCATTCAATCGAAAGATCATATTGAGGTTAGATATTACAACCACACTTATTCGTATGAAGTCGTTGTAAGCAAATAAATATGTGATGCATCGACTTAGTAATTTGCAATCAAAATCTAGAATCTGCTTAAATGAGTCTGTTGGAACTTAGGAAATTAGTATTACAAAATTAGTGTGGAATTTATTTTGGATTGTCATTAACTATCATACTCTCCAAACAAGTATTGTTTCTTCAGCATCTCTGATCAGAAATTTGAAAAAATACTGATCAATATAAATCTCGAAGCTTTCAAATCTCATGAGAATTTGATTGAGATCAGTATTTGAGATCGGTACTTATTCTGCAGAATAAGTACTGAGGTGAATTTTTTTTAGATTTTTGAGATCAGGTGAAAAATTAATACTGATCTGAGAAATATGGCAAAAAATTAATACCGATCTTGAGATCAAGTACCGATCTAAATTTTTGCTAATACTGATTCTGCCTATCTTCTTCTAGGAGACTCTAACAAATCAGTCTATTGGTCAGAGTTATTTAAGAACTCATGCCATGATGGACTTTCAAGCCCTGGGACTTATCTGTTATCTATAGGATACTAACTGATGTAATTATTAAAATAAGAGTAGTCAACCTCATTGAGTCCAGTTTAGGGAGTAATATGTATTCAGTCATGATAGTATCTAGAAAATTCATAGTTATATCGTGTCAGAATTTGGAAAAAACGAGTTCTTGATCATATATAGAGGATTTTTGAATGATGTTTGAGGAATATCTGAGAATCAGCCTGGATTTAACATGAGAATATATTTGGTGCGTGCATCTGGAAAGAGAAATGGCGATTAGATCATAATGAGCTATTATTAAGCTAGATTTAGCTAGAATCCTTGTTGCTAAGAATGACAAATAGTATTTCAAAGCACTGAAGATTCCAGGACTACGAACGATAGATAATGTTGGAAGAGAATGATACATCCTTTATCACTAATCTAAGAGTCTTGTAGCAACCTAAGATAATTTGAAAAAACCCATTCCAAAAACTTTGATTTTGATTCAAATCTAATTCAGCAAATATATCACCACCCTAAAAATGTATATTTATAGGACATGTTCCAAAACAAATCTGAAATACTAAATCAATGAAAGTGAGTATAAATGTGATTCAATATGAATCCAGAGCTCATAAGTAATAGATAGTGTGGTTTCAGAGAGGCCTAGCTTCGGCTGGCTGACTTTTGTGATACTCGTCCTATGACTAGAATTCTGAATATTCTTATTCGAAACTAACCTTTATTCTTCGCTTGTGCCTTTTGGGTACTTGCTTGAATATTGCTAAGGTCATATACATNNAAACNAAAATCAAGAAAATTTTCAACGATGGATATCTTGGTTCCCATACCGATGAAGAGCGCAGCAAAATGCGATACGCAATGCGAATTGCAGAATTCCGCGAATCATCAGATCCTTGAACGCAACTGGCGCTGGGAGGATATCCTCTCAGCATGCCTGTTTCAGTGTCTGATAACCTCCAAACTCACCATAATGTGTTTGACAAAGGAAGAACTAGTCATTGACTAATTCTTCTTGAGTCTTACATGAAAGATGTATGTGTGGGTCTTTGGATCCATCGAATTGGTCACTGAGTCTTCAGTGATT
>Ga0065720_1019209_pt1 | contig 32705 bp, 30 predicted proteins | sample Thericmetagenome_FD_59107 | JGI IMG/M metagenome (GOLD analysis project Ga0065720, IMG submission 59107) | Thermophilic microbial communities from the Joint Bioenergy Institute, California, USA of rice/straw/compost enrichment - eDNA_2 v2... | ecosystem: Engineered > Solid waste > Grass >... | reverse complement strand
GAGGTGGGTCATCATGCAAGAATATCGCCAGCAAAAAAACGCAGCCCCTTTTCCAGGAGGTGGGTCAACATGCAGGAATAGTGGGTCAACATAAACAGGAACGGTGGGTCAACATGGGCAGGAATCTACACCGATTGCAATCTCGGATGAAGATGAAGTTCCGGCTCATCTATTAATACTATTAACCTTTTGTTCTCTTTCTTCGACAAATAGTATGAATAAATAAGAGAAAAAATCATTTCATAACCAGAACCTAATTGGTTTAGTGAAATTGATTGCAAATTTTCTTTATCAGTGCCAAAATAAGCATTTGCAAAAGGTTTCCAATTATCAATTAGCTTTAGCTTTAATTGATTACCGCTTATCTCTGAAAATTTTTCGATGGCCTCACTAATCCCGACGATTATACCTTTATTTTCGAGGTTCTTAATCGCCTTTAAACTTTCATTGCAATCGATAGGATTATTTTCCTTTTGAATATAGTGGTAGTTTAAATCCTCCATTATCCTATCAAAGCGGGTATCGTTGTACGTGCCTTTCCTCGTTTGAAATGTACGATTCTTATCAAGAATTAAATATTCAATTTCACTGAATCTTGAGCCACTCCAAGGGTTGTTTACTGAAAGTCTTAAATCGGGTGTGTTGTCCTGTGGCTTGGTCTCACCATCCGCTTTTATATATTTCTGGTCAGCTACGACCATAGATGCAAGGTAGCCCCCTATACCTCTGGTCCTAAGCCCCCTATAAAAGAAAATCCTTTGCCCTTATACTCGGCTTTTGGCATTGTTCCTTTGTAAGTATAAACTTTATCTGTTAAGATATTAATTTCAACCTTTTCATTTGGATCATTAATATCAGACAGAGAAAAAGAATCTGCCTTATATGAGACATACGGCATTGCAAAGGCATCCAAAAGGGTAGATTTTCCACAGCCATTTTCGCCAACAAAAATCGTTAATCCCGACCCCCAATTTTCATTGTCAGGAATATTCAAGCCCGAAATCTCAAAGAGTACATCTGAAGAGAATAGTCTGTAGTTTTTTATTTGAATTCTTTCAATAAACATTATTACCTGAATTTGTCATTTTATCTACTCATATTTGACAATTTCCTCATTCACAAAAGTAGCCTCATATTCCCTACGGGTAATGACGGTATCATAAAGTCCTACATCGTCCCCTTGATGCTTATTGATTCCAATATATTCCAAACTTGCGTCTTCATACCGTTTGAATTTGTAAACAGCATCATTCATTAAAGCAGAGTTGAACACGCCAAGGCTTACCAATAATTCAAAGTCTTTCACTGACAAACCTGTTACTTTCTTGAAAAGCCCAGGCTCTAATTGTGTGATTACGTCTCTCAAACTTCGTTCTCGGTAGTCTGTCAGATACATAAACACAGGTACACGAGTAGCGAACTTGATTAGCTTTTCTTGGATTTGCTTTCTTAGGCTCTTGTACTCTTTTTCTTCGTCTGAAAGTTCTTTTTTCTCTTTCTTGGTCAGTTCTCGGTCGTTGGCTTCTTTCTTTGCTTTTTTAACTGCTTCTGATTTATTGATAATAGTTTCAATGTCCTGATTCAAATTCCTGAAACCTTCAATGTTCATTAAAGCTTTCATTGCCTCTTCGTTTGCCATCAATCGGGCAAGGGTGTTATTGTCCACATTTACGAGTAAGGCACTTTCCCATCGTCTTGCTAAAAGCGTTGCGGTTGTGCCACTCATTGCCATATCTAAAATTCCCGCTGCATCCACTTGCTTCATTGAACTGCCGTCATAAGCCAATACTGGTAGGAAGTTGATAAACTCAGCAACTTTTGCTTCGGGGTTTGATTCGTTTACATTAAGTCGGCAACTGTAATCGGCAATTTGCCTTAATGCACGGTCGGGAGCAAAGTCAAAAACGTAACATTCTTCTTTCAGTATTTCTTCTTTGTTGGGCGATTTGCTGTCTGGGTTTTTAATAACCCACGGTGTTTGTACTCGGAATGCTGCTTGGAAATACGTTTCTGGACTGGAAGAATTACGCAACATAAAGATACCTGTCCACGGCTTTACGGAAACACCTGTAGTCAATTTACCACAAGAGAGCGTAATAGTTTTAGAATCCAGTGGATTGTCTGTCATTGCATCTAATACTGGTTGCAATGCTTCTACGCCAATTCCTGCTTCTGTTCCTGCTGCAACTACTACTTTGTAATCATGGTAAAATTTATTCTGTCTCTGTTTCAATAGATTGGCCATTGCGTTACAGGCTGCAACGGTTGGTAAAAACCAAAAAGTGTGATTTAGTACTTTGAGCAATGGAGCGTGTGAAAAAGGAAGTGGCGGTTTTTTGGCTCCCATTTTCAAATGGTCAACGGTAGTTTCGCTAAATGCGCCTCGGATTAAATCTAACCATTTTTGTACTTCGTCTTCGTATTTGAATCGGGCATTTCTTCCTTCTCCTTCGGCCGAAAAGAAAACATTCAAGTCAAATCCGTCAAACTCGCCTTGCATTGCAATCTGGCGAATGGAGTCCGGAAGTTGATACGTGAGCATTACCATTCTCGGCAAGGACGCATACGGATTCGGTCCTTTGGATTCATCCCAGTTTTCCTTAGCTCGTTGCTCATCAGAATAGGTCCAATTGTAAATTTGTTCTTCGATAAATTCACCTGAATTTATCGCCCGAAAGGGTGTTCCGGATAAATACAAAAAGTGATTGGCTTTGATAGGCAATATACCTTCTAATACTTCGGCTTTTTTATCTTCAGCAAACCCTTCTTTTTCTATTTTTTTGAATTCTTCCATTTCTTTTTCAGCATCGCTGTCTCTATCAAAAAGATCTTTCGCATTGTCCCGCCAAGCCCCGAAATGGTATTCATCAAATACAATGCAGTCCCATTCTGTTTTATGAACCCACTCGTTTTTAACTTTAATGCTGCCATCTTTTTGTGTTCCCAAATAGTCTTGGAAGGAACCAAAACAAACCAAAGGATTATTGTTATCTATATTTTCGCTCGTAAGTTCATCTGTTTGTTTGGATATAAACTGCCAACCTTTAAAGTCCACATGAGACAATAGATCTTCTTTCCAAGCATTTTCTACTGCAGGCTTGAAGGTAAGCACCAACAATTTTTTCCACCCCATTTTTTTAGCCAACTGGTAAGTGGTAAAGGTTTTTCCAAAACGCATCTTAGCATTCCATAGAAAATGAGGTGGTTTGTTGGGATTTTCTTTCTTATAATTTTTGAAATAAATAAATGTCTTATTTACGGCAGCTTCCTGTTCGGGTCGCATACCGAAAGTGAGTATTCGGTTTTCTTCTGTTTTTTCGCCTGTTTTGATTTGGTGAATGGCTCTACGCAAATCATTCAAAGTGCATTTAAACCATTCACCACTTTCGTTGACTACTTTCCATTCTCTCAACAAACGGTGTACTTCGTGGTCGGTAAAAGAACTGCCATCACGTTTCATAGCAGAATCTTCAAAAACAATTTTATACTGAATGGCTGCAGTGCCCAACTGTTCTTTGATGCGTGTTTTCGCATCACGGTCGGTATAACCTATTTTGAGCAAACCTTTGTGCGTGTCCACACCTACCAACTCATAAGCGTAAATAGTTGGATTAGTGTTGGGGCGTGCCGGGAAAAATGCTTTATTACTCATTTCAATAATTTTCTGTTTTCTAATTCTTGCAAAATTTGCATCTGCTGTTTGGCTATTCATTTTTTAGGCAATAAAACAAAGCTGTTGAGACCGGCTTCTTTTCTAAACCCGTCGAATTCGACGGATTTAAAATTCGGATTGTGTATTGTTTCCCATAAACCAAGCAATTCAATGGTGTTGCGGTTGCGCAGCCAGTTTTTGATGACATCATCTGCTCTGTTCGGATTTTTATATTTAGCTATATCTGTTATAGATATATAGTCGTTCTCCGACACTGTGATAATTGTAATTTCTTTATCCTTAACATTGATTGTTGCCATATTCCTAAATTGCTTTTAAGTGGAATGGGGGAAATTCTTTTTTACTCTACATCTTCTCTATTTTCATTTGTATCAATATTCTTTATCTTGGAATCAATAAAACTCCATTCTTCATCAGTAATACCCCATCTTTTTATCAGCATTTCATCAGTATATTCACCTTCATATTTCCCAAGGTCTGGGATAAACTGAAAATTGTTTCTTGTTACATCTTGAGAAACAACTGTCTGGAGAAGCAGAAACCTAAAGGTCTTTGTGAATAAATATGATTTAAATGAAACAACTTCATTCAAATCTTTTGAAGCAAATGCAACTAACCAAGATTCAGTGCAAGCTTCACCTGGTTTAGCAATTCTTACATTCCCTTCATAATAAAATCCAACTGGTTTTGAAAAATCTGTTTGACCTGCAATTGGTGCTCTTGGGATAAGTAATTTAAACTTGTTTAAAAGGTTGTAATTATCTGTGATTTCTTCAGGTTTAACAAACAAAATTCCTTGTCTCTGGGTGAAGTAACAAGGAATTCCTGCCTTTGAAGCCTTGTGGTGGCCTCTAATTCCAAAAGGTTTAGAAGGAGAAACGACAACATTCAGGAAGTTCTTTGCTTTCTCTTTAGCTATAACTTTCCTAATAATTGGAACAGCTCTGCTGTGACGAATAAAAATTGAAAATTCATTTAACGGTCTTTCTGATTTAACAATATCGCCATTGATAAAATTAGTCACTTCGCAAAAACCTTGATTATCTCTATCTCTTAAAAAATAACAAATACCACCAGCAACATCAACACCAGGAAAAACATCATTTGAATTTTCAAAATCAACAAGTTTTCTTATGTGCTTGTCATTCAACATTTCTTTTCTGAAATCATCCAAACCTTTTCCTCCCGCATACCAACGAGCAGGAATAATCATAGTTAAATATCGTGGATTAAGTTTTTTAGCCTGCCCAACAAATTTGTGATAAATAGGACTTGCGCTTCTTCCGTGTCCACCATCACTTAATTGATAAGGTGGATTCCCAACTATTACGTCAAATTTCATATTGAATATTTTTTCTGGATTGTCTGTGTGAATAAAATTGTAAGCGTGGGTTTCTAAGGCATCATCACGGTCGTACACATCCTGGCTGGCTCCGCAATAGGTGCATTTACCGTTTTGCCAGGTATGTTGCATACGTTCGTAATAGATATTGCCTTGCTCATCATCAAAAGTATCGCAAATAGAGTATTTACCATTGGCTGTTTTGGAGCAATACACGCTTCTGCGGCTTAATAAACTGGTCAGTTCGGTAATGGCAATACCGTACAACTGCTTACTTAAAATGTGATTAATACGATCTTGCTTGTCGGGTATTTTGTTTTCCAAACCCTGCATCAGTCGCTTTGCCATTTCTCGCAGAAACACACCGCTTTTTGAAACCGGGTCTAAAAACTTCGCATCTGGGTTGCTCCACAATTCGGTAGGGAGCAAGTCCAACATATCGTTCACCAAATTAGGCGGTGTAAATACTTCGTCGTTACTTAAATTAGCAAGACAAGTGAGTACATCTGGGTTATAGTTCGCTTGTATCATCTTCGCCAAGTTTTAAGAAATGAATAAGCGGAAAATCCTTTACAGGTTCGTCAATGGCTGCTGCGTTGCCTTCGTCATTAAACAATGAAAACTGGTGTGTTTTCTCTACTAAAAATTTAAACATATAATCTCTGCGTTTCAGCATAGAGCCATTTACCGCACTCCATTCCGAAAATATAATCGGCTCCTTGGTTATTGGATTTGTAAAGTCCAAAGCATCGCCCCACAGAATATTTCTGCTCAATAAAAACTTAACACTCCTTCTGCATTCGTCTTTACATTTGTCCTTGAATAAAGAAATATATCGTTCGTTAAAAATATTATACAGTCGCTCTCTACACTCCTGAGCATTATCTTCCAAAATATCCACACCGTATATACTTGAAACAGCGATTACAGCATAGCGTTCCCATTCAATTTGACTTTTACTGTATCGTTTGTCCACCACTGCTAATTTTCGTCTTAAAACCTCCGCTAAAAAGTTTCCGTTACCACAAGCGGGTTCCAAAAAACGAGATTCAATGCGTTCGGTTTCGTGTTTTACCAAATCGAGCATAGCGTTTACTTCACGTTCATTAGTAAACACTTCTCCGTGATCTGCAACACGTTTTCTTGATTTTACCTGTTTTGTTTCAGCTAATTTGTCCACCCCTGTTATTTCTTTTGATATTATTTATATCCTCAATTAGTTCTTTTGTATTCACATCCAAAATCCTCGCTATCTCAAAAAGCACCTCCAACCTCGGCTGTTGCCGATTTTGCACATATGCATTCACCATGTTATAGCTTTTACCCAGTTGCTCTGCCAACCAAATTTGTGTAACACCTTTCTCCTGTAATACGGCTTTGATTCGGTTCATCGTTCAGTAGTGCAACGCCTACATTCTTGGTATTTAACCGTATACGACCGTTGCTTTCCTCACTTAAATACCTCACAAAGTCTGAATTTGTGAATTGCGCATCATGGTCAGCCTTTGTTCCTGGCGAATAGTATTTCTGTATAAGCTCTATTTCGGGCGTAATAACCCTAAACTGTTCGTTGTGACGTTCGTTTTCCTCAATTTCCTCTTTGGTCATTTCGTACCTGAATCCGCTTTTCCATAAACGGTACGCATGACTCCAAACAATGTCAATATCGATATTCTCTTTGTACGACCAGTCAATTTTTTCAATCTCAAAACACAGCCAACGCACGTTAGCTTCATCGGTCAAGAACTCTGTTAAATTGGTGGAACCGAAAAAAGATATCCGTCTTGGTGTCATCCGCGCGCGGCGTTCATACGGATGTCTCACATTCACATACAGCTTGCTCATAACGGATTTCAGCGCGTTGATTTCAAATTTGGATAAGGTTGATAATTCATCCAATATTCCAATAAAATTGGCGCTTAACGCAATCAAGCTGTCTTTGTCCACGCTTATATTCTCAACGGAATAGCTTTGCAAACAGGGGGGTACCAGAAAACGACTGAACGTGGTTTTTCCACCGTTCTGCTTATCTGACACCAATACGAACGCCTGTTTATTGAAATACTCGGGTACTAACGCGCAAACAACCGTCCGAACCAACCATTTTTTAAACTGGATGTTAAATCGTCTTTGATCAAAGGCGTGTACATGACATGCCAGCCGCTCAATGTAATCGCCATGTATATCAGGCGAATACAAATCCCGTATCCTATCGAAATAATCCGAAAAAGGGTCAAACTCCTGAATATAATCAGACCCTAAAAATACCATCACATCAGTTAACGACGCTTTAATTCCTGCGCCCACCCGCAATTCTATGTACAATGTATTTTCGTTGACCTCTTTAAAATTATACTCACCTATCTTTCTATATTCCAAGTCGTTCGTTACAATATTCTTTCGAAACTCATAATTTTCAGAGAAATACTGAATGACCTTGGCAATGGAAGGAGAAGAATCTAAAACTTTCTGGTCTTTAGGCATACCACAACATTTTTTATTGTTTAAAATTGTGGAATTGCTACTTTTGTATTGAGCAATAAGCGTAGCAATCCACGCTAAAAGATTTAAAGGCAATCGGGCAGGATTGCCTTTCTACTTTTTTGCATAACGTTTAAAGGATTTCGCGACATAGGCGCTCGCTTCCTTTGACACATCGTCTATCGTATCTACTTTTCCAGCCGTAAGCTTCCCCTGAGTAGCTACACTCAAAAGTAATAATTGTCATCATAAACCCCTTGTTGGAATGTGGGATACTCGGCTTCGGCTTGTGCGGCTGGGAGTTTTCCACATTTCAACAGGAACGCCCGTGGCGTAACGTTCTTCAAACTATCGTGCGGCCGGATATTGTTATATTTCCAGATGAACTTTTCCGTCTCCATTCTAACCTGATCCAGGTTATCAAACAGGTACGCACCTAACACCTCATCACGATAAGTCCGGTTGAATCGCTCAATGTATGCATTTTGATTCGGCTTTGCTGGCTGAATAAACTTCAATTCGATGCCGTTGCTCTCACACCATTGCTTTAAGGCAAGGAACTCGGGACCATTGTCTACGCGGATTGTGCGTGGCTTACCGCGCCATTCGAACATCTGACTCAACTCTCGAGCCACGCGATGGGAGCTGATGGAGGTGTCAACTACAATATTTACTACCTCGCGGTTAAAATCATCCAGGACATTCAATGTTCGAAAAGACCTGCCATTCGTTAATCGATCAAACATGAAGTCCATTGACCATACGCGGTTTGGCGACTCCGGCTGGTACAATGATTCCTTGACTCTCGAGGGCAACCGCTTCCTGGGCTTTCTTCTTATATTCAAATTCAGTTGTGTGTAAATCCGGTAGACTCGTTTGTGGTTCCAGGGCATTGCGCGTCCCCTTAAGTAATGAAACATCTTCCAGAATCCCCATCTTCGGTGCTCTTCAGCCAGGCGTGTGAGTTCATCCTGGATTGGTGCATCATCCGGGTTGATCTTATGCTTGTAGTAATAAACCGAGGAACTGAGTTTCATGAGCATACACGCCTGGCGAAGACTTACCCGATGCTCCTGCAGGTAAGCTACAGCTTGTCTTTTCTCGTCAGGCGTTAGAGCTTTTTTTCGATCAGATCCTTCAATGCATCTCGCTGAATACTTACGTCAGCATACATCCGCTTCAGTTTGCCATTCTCCTCCTCAAGCTCCTTAATGCGTTTAAGCTGGCTCGCCTCCAGGCCACCATATTTTGCCTTCCAGTTGTACAGCGTTGCCGTACTGATGCCATGCTCCCGGCAAAGGTCCGCGGCAGCGGTACCCCCATCGTACTGTTTAAGAATCGACACGATCTGTGTCTCGGTAAATCGACTTTTCTTCATAGTTCCCTAAAGTTAAAAATTTCTAATTTTGAAATCTTCGCTTTTTAGGGAAGCCTACGGTTGTTCAGCTCTCCGGAATCTTTAAATTGTTTCAGGAACTCAGGGGTTAGAACCTGGTTCAGGATAGGGTGTTGATTTTGTTCTTTCTGCTTTTTCATTGTGTGTAACTGTTAAAGGTAGTACTTTTAAATACCATCGATTGACCTGATGCTGTAGCATTCTATCTACAGATCACCAGAGGTCAATCGTGCCTTTACACAGTTACTTAGACGCTACCTTTGAAACGCATCCCATTCTTTGATACCGGAAACGTTGCGTATGCCCTGAATGACCATACCGAAGTATTCTGAATTTGCAAGTGAGTCTTTCACCTCCAAGACGTTGATTTCAGCAATAGCGTCAACGGCTTCTTTTGACAAAATTGATTGACCTCTTTTGTATTCTCTGATCAAATACTTCAGCGCGGTGACTCTTCGGTTACCTTCTACTGCCACATAGTTGTTTGTGTTTCCAATTTGTTTAACAACAATGTTGTCTACTGGTACGAAACCAACGGTTTCAATAGATTTCGCAAGGGTTGTGACATCAAATTTCGGGTGCATCATTTTTTTGAAGGCCTCGTCCTGAACAATGCTATCAGCAAAACGACTTTCAGGAACGTTTAAGCTATCATCTGAGACATCTGCAAATCGTGGATTGTTCGGGTCGAGAAGTATTTCTTCCACTTTCAGGGTTAATTTTTCTAATGACATTTTATATAGCTTTTAATTTAAGTTACTTTATCGTTTGTTCTATCTTGTCAAGTACTGCTGGCAAGTTTTCGCTAATTTCTTTGCCAGTGAAGCGTAATGTAGTTATCCCAATAGCATTTAATTTCTCGGTAATCGCTTTGTCTTTTACAGCATCATGAAATTCTTTGCCATCGCAAAAGATTGCTACTTTTTTATCCGGGAAATAAAAGTCAGCTGCTGTAATAAGTTGATCTTGTGAGACCCAATACTCACTCTCTTGCATTTTATAGTAGTTTGGATATATACTTCCATCCTTGTAAAAGCACATTTGGATTTCCGGGAGGAGTTTTCGTACGTGTAAGTCCTGCAATAAAAATAGTTCAATAGGTGAATCACATCCCCATATACGCCTGGGTCTTGTGTCGGTAAAGGGTTTGAAATATAGTTCTCTTTTGAAGTTCCGGTATTTTGCATTTACCTGGCGACTATAGGTACTGTTTTCACTCATGATCACTTCTTTTTTATCAAACGTTGGTGAAAGGAAGTACATGCCCCAAACGAAACCGATACTGTCAGTGTAGCTATTATGTTCAAGTTTTGAAAATAAGGAGTAGTGTGAGACAAAGCCATCATACCATCCTTTAAAAGGATTGAAGTCTGAATACACATACCCGCCTTCTTGGCACAGCTTCTCCAAATCAAACTGTTTTAATAGATCGATATTCCAGGTGTCTATTTTCTTGTCTCTTTCCATTGGTACAAGAGTTACACTGTAAGGAAGTCCATTCAATATTTTTCCTTCCAGTTCTTCAACAACATGAAAATTGAGTACTATCTGGATTGATTGAAATTCGGTAACTCCGATACTCTTGTAGTATTCGTATTCTTCAGGCAATGGATTCGTAAAGATGACTGTGCCCTCGTTTCCATCAACTTCTCCGTTTTTTCCAATGAAATCGAATCGGGACTTTGTTAAAGGTAGTATCCCGTTTAGGGTATGAAAGTCGAAATTAAGCATTGGGGGAAGCCGCTTGAAATCTACATCAAGGTTGTATCCCGAGGGAAAGCGCTTATAGAACTTTATGTTGTCTTCGAGGTATTTCGGCCTGTTGATGATCATTTTTCCTGAGTTAGAAACTACAAAAACCAAAGATTACTTTTTCCAAATTGCGGTAGGGTATCGGCTTCGAAATGGGGGAATATTTCGGCTACCATTTCGGGGTATTTAATTGTTACTGGCAGGTTCTGCTGTTTTACGGACTTCCAGTACATCCGGGAGAATTGGTAAACCTGATCTATCAGCTCCTTAATTACGAGAACGTCTCTTAATAATTCATTGTCTGATGCTGAGAAGGTGAGCTTGATAGGGAAGGGCCAGTCTTTTACTGATCCGTTGGATGCTGTCTGGTAACGGGTGTTATTGAACAGTAAATATTGATCTCTGCCAATTGGCAGGATAGTACCGCTTAACGGCAACAGATCACTGCTTGAAATATCAAAGGCAACAAGATCTTTGGATTCGGTTTTGTTAATGGTGATAACGTATACCGGAATTTGAAGGCCGAGCTTATTGAGTACTTCCATGATCGGCTTCAGCTCTTCTTCGCTGATCTTCTTATAGAAGTGAATGACCAGTCTTTCTGCTTTCTCGTGTTCTACTACGTATTTTAAAACGGCCTTGCGGATGGATCCAGCCAGCATGTCGGTTTGATTGGCGGTGAAGCATTCAAAACCCTGAAAGCTGCCCTCGTTGTTGAAGCAGAAGGCGCTGCCTACGTATCTTGCTTTTTGGGTGTAGGAATAAAATGCACCTACTCCAACGATCAATTCTTTTTTGGATTCCCGATTCAAACGCCAGGGCACCCCGTCAATTTTGGCCAGGATGGCTGTCTCGATGTTGGGCAGAAAAAAGTTGAACCCCTTCTTGCTGATGTTCTCTTTGTATATCACCTGAGAAGTGATTTCGTGGTTGAGCAGCAACTCCTTTAACTTGTAATAGATTTCTTTCTTTACCGGATCAGGGTCATCTTTTGGAACAGGGCTTAAATAGATGGCTACGTAGCGAACGCCTTTTGCTCTTTCGTGCTGTCTCAGGAAGGCACTCACTTCATCAAGCAATGTATCAATGCTTTCGAACTTGACGGTGGAGTCTTTTTCGATGTTGAAGTTCTGTTTGATGAACTCTAACATGGTAGGGAAGGTGACCTTCTCAACACCATTGTATGTTGATTTGATGCCGTGGATGAAGTAGTCGTACAGCTTCATGGCTGCGCCATTCTTCGTGTACTCATCTTTCGGACAAATGAAAAAGAACTTTACCTGATTGTGTCTGGAAGGCGTACACGGGCCTTTGTTCAGCATCCCCGTATAGGGGTTTATATCAGTGCCCTTTCCGAACAACAGACTGTTCGATTCTGCTTTGGTCTTTAATATGTTTTCGTCCTTCACCTTGTAAAAGGCATCCGGTACCGGAATGATGGCTCTAAATTCTTCTGTCTTTAAATACGTTTCGAAAAATTCCGTTATCCTTTTTCGGTAAGGCTTGTACTTGTTCTCGCGGGAGGGAATATCGAACGGAATGCCTAAATAGGATTTAAGGGAATTATTAAGAATGGGGTATACCTGATCCAGGTCGTTCTTAATTTCCGGTGACAGGTTCTCGTATTTGTAAATGCGTTTGTTGTAAATGACGCGGTTAAAGTATTCAGTTGGAAAGTCATTTAACTGCAGGAGACTTTTTACAAAGACCTTGGACGTTCCATCGTAAGATAAAATAAGCTCCGGCCCATTGGTGATTCGTCTGATCTGTACGCGGATGGTAAAGATCTGGTAGGTTTTGTATTCCTGCGTATCTGATTCTGTATCGTGAAACCAGAGTTCAATATCTCCGACAAAATCGCGGCTTACAACATCTGCAATGTTTGCAAAATGTTGCTGTATGAGGTATTTGTAGTAGTGGGTTGCAAAGTTTGTTGACTTCGAGAGGTCAACGGTGGCGGTGTAATCGCTTTCTTCTATAGTGGAAAAATCGGTGTAAAGTCTTTTCTGATCCTGAAGATCATCTTCATGGGTTTCCCACAGGGACAATGGAAACTCCCAACGGTTTAGCGGGGCATAGCCATCTTTTTTCTCTTTGAAGAATCCAAAGTTCTTATCGGTAACCGGATGGCTGAAAGGCAGAATGTTTAATTCGAGGGTCTGACCAGGCATTTTTCTTCATTATTTTTTTTCCTTTATTTTATCTGAACTGTCCCGGAAATTCCGGATGGTTCGTTTTGATTCATTTCAATTTTATAGTCCTGCCTTTGAACTATTCGAATTTTTCGAATAGTTGCTCATTTAGTGTTCGTAAGATTATCGGCCAATAATTCTGCTTGTTTTAAAACCGTCTCAATTGCCTTCTGCTGTTTATCTGGTGGATAGCCGTGCTTGTTGAGTGTTCGCCTTACCACTACCATTAGTTTTGCCCGTGCGCTCTCGCGGATCGTCCAGTCAATGGTGGCGTTGGCTCTTACCTTGTCTGCAATCTCACGGGCAATTTCTTTCAACTGCTCGTCACCCAGTACCTGAACGGCACTGTCGTTGACTTCGAGGGCATTGTAAAATGCCACTTCGTCTTCATTCAGTCCGAGGCGTTCTCCTTCCTTATCTGTTTCCTTGATCTCTTTTGCCAGGTCTATTAGCTCCTGAATAATCTCGGCTGTGGTAAGCAGGTTGTTCTGGTATTTTCTGATGGAACTTTCCAGCATCTCCAGCAACTTCCGGCTTTTTACAAGATTCGTTCGGGTACGCGTCTTTATTTCATTGTTCAGTAACTTCTTGAGCAATTCAAGGGCGAGGTTCTTATGCTTCATGCCCTTTACTTCGAGAAGGAACTCATCGGACAGAACGCCTAAGCCGGATATTTCCGGCTTGTCCATTCCGGCAGCTTCAAAAATGTCTACGACCTTATCGGAGCTTAATGCTTCATCTACTACCTGCTTGATGGCAGATTCTATTTCGGCATCGGATTTACCTGCTCCATTCGCCTCGAATTTTGCCAGTCTCGCTTTCACCGCCTGAAAGAATGCCACATCGTCTTTTATTTCCATAGCCTTAGGATGAGGCATTGACAATGCAAACGCCTGGCTCAGCAAGGTAACTTCACGAATGAACCTTGCCTTGCCATCCTCTAATCCAAGGATGTGTTCTTCTGCCTGCAGGATGATGGATAACTTTTCCTGTGGGGAAGCCTGAAAGAATCGCCTGTAGTTAAATCGGAAGCTGTTGATATAATACGCTTCCGGTTCCTCGGCCAGTATGTCTTCCTGAGTTTTGGCTTTTTCATTGAAGAACTGCTGCACCACCTCGAACTTCTCCATCATCATTTCCACTGCCTTCTCCAGCTTTTCGGTAGGATCGCCTTTTCCTCCGGCATCGGCATAGAATGACAATGCCTTTTTGAGGTCAGTAGCTATGCCGAGATAATCCACTACCAACCCTCCGGGTTTGTCTTTAAATACACGGTTGACACGTGCTATGGCCTGCATGAGGTTATGACCGCGCATAGGCTTATCGATGTATAAGGTATGCATGCTGGGCGCATCGAAGCCCGTGAGCCACATGTCTCTCACAATCACGAGACGCAACGGATCATCGGGGTCTTTCATGCGCTCGGCCAGATCCTTGCGCTGTTGTTTGGTGGTTTTAAAAGGAGCTAACAAAGGACCATCATCGCTCGAGGTGGTCATAACTACTTTGATCACGCCTTTCTTCAAATCATCGGAATGCCATGCAGGACGCAGGGCAACGATCTCTTTGTAAAGCAGGGCAGCAATCCTCCGGCTCATGGCAACAATCATCGCTTTGCCATCCATTACTTTCTGGCGTTGCTCAAAGTGGCTGACAATATCCTTTGCAAGATTCTTTATGCGGCTCTCATTACCCACAATGGCTTCAAGCTTTGTCCATTTGGCTTTGGCTTTCTGCTGTTCCGTAATTTCTTCATCCCGCTCGAGTTCAGCGTCAAATTCTTCAATGAGCCTTCTGCCCTCTTCATCGAGGTTAACTTTGGCAAGACGACTTTCATAATAGATCGGCACTGTAGCGCCATCCGCAACTGCCTGCGCTATGTCATACACATCCACATATTGCCCGAATACCTGTGGCGTATTTATATCCGTGCTCTCGATAGGTGTTCCCGTAAAACCAATATAGGTTGCATGGGGCAACGCATCACGCATGTACTTGGCAAATCCGTAGGCAATGCGTTCTCCAATTTTTTGTTTGGTTTCCTTGTCTTTAATGGCTTTCACGGAAGCTTCAAATCCATATTGCGTACGGTGGGCTTCATCGGCTATGACAATGATGTTATGCCGGTCGGAAAGCTGGTCGTAAGCTGACTTTTGATTTTCGGGTAAGAATTTTTGAATGGTGGTGAAAACTATTCCTCCGCTGGCTACCCGCAATAGCTCTTTTAAATTTTCCCTGTCTTTGGCCTGAACCGGTTCTTGTCTCAGTAGCTGACGTGCTGAGGCAAAGGTATCAAACAACTGGTCGTCCAGGTCGTTGCGGTCTGTAAGGACAAGGATGGTTGGGTTTTGCATTTGTGGTGCAGTGATAAGCTTCCCTGCATAGAATACCATGCTGAGACTTTTTCCTGATCCCTGTGTATGCCAGACTACGCCACCTTTTTTATTTCCGTTCTTGCCGGAAGCTTCAATAGTGGATTGTATGGCTTTGTTCACTGCGTAGTACTGATGATAGGCAGCGAGTTTTTTTACCGTTTCTATTTGTGTAATGCCTGTATTCGGGTCTTCCTTTTTTGTTTTCTCAAATACAATGAAGTTGCGCACGAGATCTAGGAGGGTAGCAGGGTTCAACATGCCCTTCAGCAGGGTCTCCAACTGAGGTGTAAAACGCGAAGCCTCCTTTTTGCCATCGGATGTTTTCCAGGTCATGAAACGACTGAAGCCTGAAGAAATGGTTCCGGCTTTGCACTCATGTCCATCGGAAATCACGCAGATGGCATTGTAGGTAAAGAGACTCGGAATGGTTGCTTTGTAATTCTGTACCTGCTCGAAGGCCTTACGCATGGTGGCCTGTTCACTGGCTGCGTTTTTCAGCTCGATCAATACAAGCGGTATACCATTGACGAACAGAAGCAGATCGGTTCTTTTGTTCTGGTTGTTTTCTACAATGGTGTATTGATTGACAACCAGATATTCGTTGTTAAAGGTATTTTCAAAATCAATGAGCGCTACTTCATAGCTGCGATCAAAGCCATCCTGCTGATAGGGGATTTTAATTTTCTCTACGAGGAAGCCGTGAAATACTTCATTGTTATGCAGTACATCCGGTGAATAGATGCGTAGTACTTTCTGAACCGCCTGCTCCTGTGCATCTGAAGGGATATGAGGGTTAAGCGTTTGAATGGCTTTGCGGAGGCGTTCGGTAAGTATGACCTGTTCATAGCTGTCCCGCTCACCTTGCTCCGCACCGGGCGCAATGAGTGGCCCAGGGAGATACTCCCATCCGAGTGATTGCAGGATTTTAATCCCTGCCTGTTCAATGATATTTTCGGTGAGGGCGTTCATTTTGGTTCTTCTCCATTATTCAAACTTTGCCAATCGTCAGCAAGTTCTTTCCAGTTTACCTCTCGTTCTGATTTTCTTGTCCAAACATTCCAGAAGTCAGGGTCTTTTGAATTTGGTTGGTGTTCCTTTTTAAGTTCGTTCATTTCAACAAGTATTGGAATTGGTGATGCCCAACCTAATAAAATAGCCTTTCTAGTCGGAAGAATTGGAAGTTCCTGTAAAAGACCGCCTATATTGTCAGGGACAAGTCGTTTTACTAATTCTTGGTCACGGTCATTTACAATTCTATGAAGTAAAAAAGTGTTGCATTGTGATAGAACTGTCGGAGAGAGTTCTGAGGGTCTTTGTGAGGAAAGTGTAAGGCTTAAACCAAATTTCCGTCCCTCTCTTGCAATCTTCTCAAAAGATTCCGTGCATAGTTGAGAAGCTGAAATCTCTTCCGAACTTTCGTTATATCGTTTAATAAAATTGTGTGCTTCTTCCATTACTATTACCGTGGGCAATAGTTTGTTATTAGTTCGTCTATATCTTTGAAGCGATTCAAATATTATCCTTGAAATGACGGAAACTAAAAGATGCGTGATGTCCGAAGGCACAAGGGAAAGGTCAATTATTGAAATACCGTTTACTGTTTTATCAAGCCAATTTTCTAATGATACTTCTTTGTCATCAGCAATAATCTTGTTCATCCTTGTATCAGATAGCATTGACCGCATTCGCATAATGAGGAAGTCAACAAACTGAATTACACCTGCCTCTTGTGCAAGTCTTTCAACGTGGTCAGGAATTGCTGTTACATTAAACGGAATAGGAGTATCCTCATTAGGGCCAACTGAAATATTTAAGCCTCCAAAATTTTCAACTAAGACTTTTATAGCCTGAAGACAGGATTCCACATCTTCACGAGAAAAAGCTGCGTAATACTCAACTAATTTTCCTGTTGCTTTATCATTGAATGATTTGTATCGGGAATCTACAACTGCTTTCACACTTTCGGAAAGTTCCTTAAACTTTGGTTTTAATTCATCTATGTCACAGTTTCGCTCAAAAAGTTCGCAATCCTCAATTATACTTAGTAACTTATTTCCAAAAGCAGTTGCACTTTCCTTGTAATTTGAACTTGCTGATAGATCAACTCGCAAGGATGCGTAGCAGCTTGAAAAATGACTTCTTGCTTTTGTTTGGAAATCTGAGATTCCATCTGTTTCACCAGACCTTAGTTCTCTTAATGCCCTCCTTAATATTGGCCTTTGAGTTCTTCCGCTTGCATTGGAAAACGAACTCCATTCATAGCTGTTCCACAACCAGGCGGGAACTTTCAGCTCCTTAAAAGTTGCCTTTTCCGCCTCCGTTAATTCAACTTTGAACTTCTTAATGTCACAGTTCAGGTCGTTAAACGCATTTGTGTATTCACCATTTGGGTCAAGAATAATAAAACGAGTATTTAATTTCTGCTCTTCAGGTAGGCGTCTAGATGCCTCTTCCAACGACCACCTTATTACACCTGCAACGCTACACGATTTGCCGCTTCCAGTATTTCCAAGTATTGCTACGTGTCTGCCAAAAAGTTTATCAGGATTGATTTTAACTTCTGCATTTCCTGCAATCGGAGCAATGCCAATCTTTACAACTGAATTTTTTTCCTTGTTTTCAACTATTGATTTTAACTGAATCTCTGTTGGAAGAATAACAGTATCACCAATTGAAGGGAAACTGTAAACACCTCTCTCTAATTTGTATGTTTTATCTTCAATTTTGCCTTCCTGCTTTAGGGTTCCCATTGGCGTAATGGACATCTTCCGTAATGGGAAGGGTAAATCAATCAAATCAAAATCTTTGTAACCCTTTCGTTTTGGGTATTGGCTATGCTCAACGCCAATCCAACTGATTAGACCCACTAATGCACCGACTTCATTTGGGATTAGCACAAATCCGTTAATTCTTGGAAAGAGCGAAGGAGTGCCTGTATTCAGAGCGGTGTTCTGTGGTGCTGATGTATCAAGCATCACCTTTATTTCGTTCGGTGAAACATAATCAACCGTTCCGATTGTCAGGTTTCTTAAATGGTCGTAATCGTATTGGTTAATATTGCTCATTCCTCACCTTTATTTTCATTCCATGAATTATCGCCACCCTTGTTTCGGTCGCCTCTGTTATCTTTCAGTTTTTGCATTCTAACCGTCAAGCGATCAATAGCCGACTTCGGTAAATAAAATTCAACAAGGTTTCTCAGGTCAGCAAAATGTTCTCCTATCAATAACGTGCATTGTGCTGAATTTTTATCTTCCAAAAATTTTACGGCGCGTTCTCTTGAGGCACCAAAATTCATCGGTTCGCCTTCATTAGCATAATTTTTATCCCATGTTATAACGACCAAATGTGTTGATGGGATTGTAAGCATGTCTTCAATCACTCTATTAATGTGGCTATCTCCAAAGCCGTAGCCGTAAGTAATGATTACAGAATTCGGTTGACAAACAGCTGACGAAAAATCACGGAATAGTTCAGCGTACGGATAAAATGCCGTTTCAATATCCTTAGAAGAATTGGGATAAATAACCACTTGTTCTGTAACTTTTTCCGGTATTTCTGGATGAGTTTCTTCTGCACCAAAAGGCAAAAGGGACCTGATAATCTTGTCATCCGTAAATTTCCAGTCAATTGACCCATGAAGTTTTGTAATTCTTGCAACACCTTCAACATATCGGGGTTCACCTCTGATACCCGGTGGATTGTAATGGTAATCTAACTCAAGCCGCGTATTTCGAAATATCGGCAAAATCTTTCCTTTAAATCTATCTAATAACAATACCCCAGTTGAATCACAAGCTAATTCAATAAACCTGTCATAATTGGTTGTAAATATGTTCAGACGTTCTCTCGATGCTGCTCTGCTTGTAAAACTTAGAATAAAACTTTTCAACAGGTTAAAAGCCAAAATTCCTTTTTCATCTTCTGCTTTTAGTTTGTTTAAAAAATCTCTCTCCGTTTTAAGGATGGCCTGTATAAAAGCCAACAAGTTGGTATTTAGTTTTATTTCTAAATCAACGTGTCGGTCATCATCAAGAATTTTCAAACCGTTAATCAGTTCTAATGCAACACGAATATCATCTTCAATATTCGCTTCACCACGATTCATTTTTTGTGCCGTCACATCTGCTTTAGCCTTAATTTTTTCATCAAGACCGTTCTCAAGTACAAGCCGTGGCATTTCTTGTGGTCTCACACCTGCGGTAAAAGAAACTGCACTTGTTAAGCCACTTCCAATGAGCAATGATAAATGTTCACTTTGAAATATGGCGGAAAGCCAAGGTTCAACCTCTTTTTTTAATTCTTCGATATTGATTTCTTCGATATCAGAAGTGCAAACAAGCTTTGTGTTTGTTTTCAGAATGTGTTTTAGGTTCCAATCAATGCCGAAAAATTCCATATATCGTTATTTTATTTGCACCCTCACCTCTCCACTCATCAGCTTCGGTAGCAATGCATCACGTAGTCGTGTGAGTGTTCCAATTTGGATTTGATTACTTAGCATTTTTTTAAAGTAAGCGCCGACTGATTCTTCAAAACCCAAGATCGCATCTTCCTTTGGGACTCGAACCAGATGCTCTTTGAATGTATTTGTTGTTATGGTATCAAAAACGCTTCCATAGGCAGCAGCTTGTAGTTCATCAACACTGTGTGCTACTAATAAATAAGTAAAGAAGTAACAATTTTCATATTTTGGTTTTATACCATAATTTGATTGGCTGAATGCCATAGGCTCCGAGAGTAAGCAATATTTCCCAACCGTTCCCCTTGCGGAAACTACGGTAGAGAATTTGGGAAGAAGTTTAGCGGAACTATTGCTTAAACCTACTTCAGTAATTGATTTCTCTGTGGTTATGATAAAATCTTTGTGGTTGGAAGCAATATCCCCGCCAGCGAGCCATTTGATTGATCCATTCCAGTACTCAGGCACTTCTGTTTTGGGAGTACCACCCCCAACCAACTCAACCATATCAAATAAGCTTTTTTCCTCCCAATTTTCTTCAGCCTCCTCTACAAACCACTGCCTGAACAAGGTTTCAGCGAGTTGCTCCAGGGTTTTGTTTTGTCGGTGGAGGAGGTCTATTTTATCATCGAGACATATTAATAATTCAGCAATAGAACTCTGATCGCCTATCGGAGGTAAAGAAATTTTAATTTTCTTTAATTCTGAGGACTTGATCCCCTCGACAGTACTTCCAGAAGCGCGTGATTGTAAAACATTTTTACCCACATCACTCTGGAGATAATATTTCAAAAATATGCTGTTGCATATTTCTCTTTTTGTCCGAAGGGTTATGATACGTTGAGCTAATGCAACATTCTTATCTTTGATTAAAGCGACTTCACCTAAAGGCGCTTCTGTCGTTAGAATTACATCATTTATTTCTGGATAGCCTCTGGTCATCCAGGCATCATAATCTTCAGCAGCGATAAATTCGTTTGGTTCGAGTAATTTGCCGTCCTTTACAATCTTTGCTGTAACTAGTGGTATGCCAGAAACTGTTTTCGTTGGTGTTTTACCTCTATAATCAATAAATTTTTCGACCACTTCTTCAAGAGAATACTCTTTCCATCTGCTATATACTTCGATTCCGACTCTGTCAATATGTTCCAATACAGCTTGCTCTTTAACAGTATTGTAGTGCACTAAATCAATTTTGAAATTGATACCCTTTTCTTCAAATTCGACCTGCATTTTCAAAATGTCATCCAAGGTTATTTCAGCCCCTTTAATGGCAATATCAATATCTGAATCCGGCCGATAGTTTCCTTTGGCTCTCGAACCAAAAACAATAGCCTTATCGACTTTTGAATTGGCTTCAAAGACTTCGCTCAGTTTTGTGATAATATCTTCTGGTAGTCCGAATCTCATGTTATTTCGTTGTATCGGCATCAAATCCTAAGTCAGTCTGTTCGCCTAATTTCTGTTCGTTGATTTTTTCAAGCTGCATACGAGTTTCCAATTGAATAAATATTCCGTGGTATGTCGAAACGATATTTTCAGCAATTTGATCCGCAATTTCTTCATCATAACTATGGGAAGTCTTGCACCTTGCCTGATATAGCGCTCGCCAATGTTTTTCATCAATAAGCCCCCGGGCGGCAGCATCAATAAATATCTTTACAGGTTTTTCACGTTCGCCATCATACCCTCTTTCAACTACATAATCCTGCAAGGTTTTCCACCCCATATCACAAGTGAACTCAAACGCTTGTATCAGCCCTTGCTGTTCCAGGTCTGAAAGGTCTCTTTCCTCAGCTTATGCAATGGCTTCGCTAAGCCCCGCCAGTGCTTTCCTGTAATTGTGAAAACGCTGTATCCAACGTATGTCTTTATCTTGACTCATGAACGATCTTGTAATTAAGTTCCTGGACCCAATTGATGCGAACGCCTCTATTGTTCTCTTCCGCTTTAAAATGGATGCTCTCGTATGGAGCAATCACATCCCCTTCAAATACATAAGTTCCAATTGATCCAATCTTTTCATGGTCAATGTGTACCAACAATTGATCATAATAGTTTCTCCTTCCAATTTTAACACGATATGAGTGTTCAGCTTTGTGCGTGTCAGGATGAATCGTGCGGTGAACAGTTTTTACTTTCATTGTGGTATTTTGATTTTGGACAGGTTTTCAAGAATTCGTTTGTTTAAATCCGCCTCTTCCGCCATTTGCTTTTCAAGTTCTGTTTTCAACGCGTTGAACCGTTCCTCAAAGTTGAAGTCATCTTCTTCGTCTGCCAATCCAACATACCTTCCAGGCGTCAATACATAATTCATCTTTTGAACTTCCTCAAGAGGAGCAGATTTACAAAAGCCGGGTATGTCCTGATAGTCGCCATCCGGATTCCGCCAGTTGTGGTAGGTACCAGCAATCTCCTTTATGTCATCATCACTGAGTTCCCGGTTTCTCCTGTTTACAAGATGTCCTTTATTGCGGGCATCTATAAAAAGTATCTCATTCTCCCTGTTCCTGAACCTATGATTGGTTTTGTTCCGTGATAGAAACCATAAGCATGCAGGAATCTGAGTGTTCAGAAAAAGCTTTGTCGGCAGGTTGACAATACAATCCACCAGTTTTTTTTCAATAATCGCTTTTCGTATCTTACCTTCACCGCCACTGTTGGAAGTCAATGACCCTTTTGATAAAACAAATCCGGCTTGTCCGGTAGGGGACAGGTGATACAGGAAGTGCATGATCCAGGCGTAGTTGGCATTACCAACGGGGGGCGCCATTTTTTCTCCCAATATTTTCCAGCGGGCATCGTCACGCAGGAGTTCCCCGCTCCAGTCACTGTCATTGAAAGGAGGGTTGGCAATGATGTAATCTGCTTTCAGGTCTTTATGCGCATCGTTTAAAAATGAACCTTCGTTGTTCCATTTCACATTGCTGCTGTCAATACCACGGATGGCTAAATTCATTTTAGCCAATCGCCATGTGGTCTGGTTGCTTTCCTGCCCGTAAATGGAAATACGGTCTTTCGGATCAATGGCTAGCTTCTTCGGGTTGTGTTTTTTGTAGTAATCCTGGTGCGCCTCTACAAATTTTTCACTTTGCACGAACATTCCACCACTGCCACAGCAAGGGTCAAACACCCTGCCTTCATAAGGTTCCAGCATTTCCACCAGCAACTTCACCACACAGGCAGGCGTGTAGAACTGTCCGCCCTTTTTACCTTCTGCAAGAGCAAACTCGCCAAGGAAATATTCAAACACGCGGCCAAGCACATCTTTGCTTTGCGCTTCTTTTGTTCCCAGCGTGGCGGAACCGATGAGGTTCACCAGACCTCCAAGACTGGCTTTATCCAGTTTCTCCTGTGCATATACTTTCGGCAGCACACCTCGCAGGGAAGGATTGTCTTTTTCGATGGCATCCATGGCATCGTCAATGTCCTTGCCGATGGTAGGCTGTGCGGCTCTTCCCTGTATCCATTTCCATCGTGCGGCAGGTGGGACGTAAAAGACTTTTTCCGCTACGTACTCATTCACATCTTCAGGGTCAGCGCCTTCGTACTCGCCTTTTCCTTCTTTGAGCCTGCTATACAATTCTTCAAAGGCATCGGAGATGTATTTCAGGAAGATCAAACCAAGCACTACGTGCTTGTATTCGGCCGCGTCCATGTTCTTACGGAGCTTGTCCGCAGCCTTCCATAATTTTTTCTCCAAAGGTTCTTCCTTCTCTTCTTTTTTAGCTTTTGCCATCGTGTGGTTTACTTATGCTTTTTAATTTTTTTCGAAACTGATTTCAGGGCGTCATCGGCTACGTCCTCATCCTTTACAATCTCATACACCTGATCGGCCAGCCAGAGCGTGAGCAGTTCATCCTTGCTTGTTTTAAAGATGTCTGCCAGTTGAATGACCTGCTCTTTCTTCGCCTTGCGTTCGCCCAATTCGATCTTGCTTACGATGGAAGCATCCACTTCAAGCATGGAGGCAACCTGTCGTAACAGCAAGTTTTGCTTTGTCCTTAATTCCCTGATCCGGTCTCCGAACTGCGTAGCCATGATAATAATTGTCTTGACAAATTTTGGCTAATATAGGAAAAGAAGAACAAAAGAAGGGTAAAAAGAATGAGGAAGTTGCCAACATTGCAAAGTCTGCAAAGTTGCAGGGAGAGTTTTAAAGAGGGAAACTAAGCCTATAACCGCGGTTATTGACCGCCCTCGGGATCGTCAGAAGGGTTTTGAGTGGTAATAATAATCTTGTTTTGAGTATGCAGCACGATTACTTCCTGACCGGAAGTGAAGCCACTTTCCTGCAGCCATTTTCCACAAAGACGGATTTCGGGGAAGATTACCCCCCGATAGGAGCGCTGAAAGTATTTGGGATATACTTTCAGGCGTCTTTCTCCGCTCTGTGGAAAACTTTTTTTCTTCGTCACGTGGCTATAATTTCTTGCTACGAAAATACAATTAATAATACTTGTGTGCAAAATAAACCGCATAAAAATATGATTTATTGCTATTTGGCTATGATTTTCAGCGAATTAAAATATTCGGGATATTTGCAGCAAAAGGCAACATCTTAGCATACTGTGACAAAATTGCAATTAAACAGAATCAAGGCCGTACTGGCCGAAAAGAATAAAAGCAGTAAAGACCTGGCTAATCACCTGGACAAAACTGAATCCACGGTTTCCCGATGGTGTACCAACGAAGTGCAGCCCTCGATTGAGACGTTGTACGAAATATCTAAATTTCTGAAAGTGGACATCCGGGAGCTATTGGTATCCACCCGTCCCTGAATCAAACTTTTCTATAAGACCCCGCTTTAATTTTCGAAAGCATCTTGCCCGTAGCATTGTGTAAAATATCATCTACGGTGCGGGCCGAAAGGCTGAATGTCTTTCCTAACTCCACCGCTTGCTGACGGGTAAATTCTTCCGGCAAGGCTTCAAAGAACTTCCGCTTATTGTCACCCGTCCTAAACTGTGTAACTTCTCCTTGCCGGGGCAGGTTATTGAACATTAAAATGCTGTGATGCAGGTACACTTCGGCCAATTGCAAGGCCGTGTTGAAATCTTCGTCCGTACAAACTACCTGCAGGGCGGCTTCGCCATTGTCAAACTTCCTGAGCGCAGTAAATAACATAGCAATCCGGTAAAGGATTAGTCCGAGGCGCTTCACGATACTCGCAGCTTCTTCTGCTGTAAACATGGTAATGTCATTCAGCCATGCTTCGCATTGCCTGTTGAGCTGGCTCCACTGGCTTTGTGTTAAGCTTACAAATGTTTCTTCCCGCTGGAGGAATTGCACCATTTGAAAAACGTGAAGCGAAAGTTGTTTGAAATGTTCAGTCAGGTTAATGCTATTGGCATTGGGCGAGACATCTTTCCATTGCTGTTCGACCTTAAAGGCGTAGAAGAGGAAACGACTGAACAGTCCATCTTCTGCCGAAGCAATCAACCCGGTTACCTGATTGGGTGTTCCTGACAAAGCAATGGAAAGGCAAGGGGCATTGACTTCCGTGAACTCGTTATTGGTTTTCCGTGAGCTGGAAATTCGCTCGTGGTGAAATGATTTACGCAGCATATCGGAATAGGAACCCCATTCCTGTTTGAATACATTGCCCAGCGTGTCTGCTTCCGTCTCGCAGATAATACCCATGCCTTCGTTCTGCTCCAGGTGCCAGAGGATCTTTGCATAACTGGTGTTCGCAGGGATATACACGACCTTGAAAGCAGGCTTGACAGGTTGCTCTTCCGTACTGGTGTCGCCTTTCTTCTTGCTGTGCATTCTTTGTTTGTGCTCAGCAAGCTCCACATTGTACTGCGTTTCGGCATCACGGCTTGCTTTCAATACAAATGCGTGGTATTCATCGGCCAGCATTTTTGCAAACTTTAATACGCCTTTACCACTTGCGGCCGGAGCCACCGTAAAGGAAAACAAGTTGGGAAAGACCTCCTGCCCGGCATACAATCCCTTTACTCCCGGTAAACAACCACTGAGAATGGCCAGCGCCCCGGTGAGAAATACATCTTTCTCCCTGAAGTCTGTAAAGGCTGCGGCACCACCGCGGATGAGCGGAGGCATGAGGTCGTATAGTTCCGCAGGAACAGACGGGGTATTCTTCAGGAAGTCTTCCGGTACGGTTTCTACGGAGGGAGTTTGAGGCTTTGCAGTGTTTGCAAACTTTGCAAACTCGTTCCGCTGATTGGCATAAACACTTTCAACGGTAGCATGAATTTCTTTCGGGTCGAGATCAAAAGATGCGGTAATCAATTCCAGCGCATCAGCTTCAGGGATGCCGGAGCGATTGCAGTTGCAGGTAAGCAAATGAATGTAATTGTTCCGGTTGCCTTCGTGGTATTGCGATTTCTGATTGGTGAAATCAATACAATGCTGAAAGCGTTCTTGGTATTTACTAACCGGTGTTTGTGTCTTCTCAGGCTTCAGTTCTTCTTCCAGCAAAGGCACATCTGAAATGGGCGCAACTTCAAAGACCTTGTTATTAATGTTCTTATATGCTTCGGGGTCATAAGACATGAAACACAACCGGGTTACATCTTTGCCGGAGGGATCAGTGACCAAACCAATTTCCTTTTGGTAATAATCAGCCACCTGTTGCCAGGCGTGTTTGTGTTCCTGCAAACCGGTGTTCACTTCCACAAGGATCTTAATACCGTTACCGCTCGGACTGCGGAAGCAGGAAAAGGTATAAGGGATTGCCGATGCTTTGTCAAAAGCTGACTGCAATTGTTCCGGTGTGAGTTTGTCAAAGTCCAGAATGATAAACTGGCTGTAAGAAACCAGGTGCTCCATTTTTCGACCACCTTGAAAAGTTGCCGATGGAGTGAAAGCCGGGAGCTGTTTTTTCAGCCTGTCAGCTTCGTCTTTTTTGCCAACCTGAATTGCTGACCTTACCTGCTCAACTTCCGCTTTGTATTTGCCCTCCCTGATGTCCTTCGTAATCAGGATGAGGGACTTGTCTGCTATAGGTATATTAAACTGTTTGAATATCGTGCTGCTTGCCATAGTTTATGACTGATCGTTTAATGAGTTATTGAAATGATTGGAAAGTGCCTACCGGAGTGCAGGCACTTTGTATTTCTCCAGCATCTGCAGGATGTCGCTGAGGCGGTAATAGATTTTGTTACCGACCTGTGAGTAAGCAATCACTTTCTGCTCTCGCCAAGCCTGAGCAGTTCTTTTGCTTACGTTCATGATGCTGATGAACTCCTGGTTGTCGAAGAATACCTCTTTGGGATTTTTCTGTTTCTCCCTTAAAAGCCCCTCGAGTGTTTCAAGACGCTGGAGGATCTCACGGTAGGATTGTTCTGTGATTACAAACTTGCCCATCAGAACCTCCTTTTGTTTTTGATCACATAATCGGCAGCCTGTTTTTCAATCTCATCAGTCGTAGACTGCTTGTTGCGCTGCAACCATTCATCCAGCTCTGCACGATTGAAGTACAGGCGTTTTCCCTGCGGACAGAAGTGAGGGATGGACTTGTTACTGGTAAGCTTATACAGATGACTTTCGCTAAGGCTCAGGTACTGGCAAGCCTCTGAAAAGTTTAATACATCTTTTTTGAGAAGATTCTGCTCGATGATCAGTTGTTCTATGCGTTCGAGCTTTTCGATAATCGGACTATTGTCACTCATTTTCGTTTCGTTTAAAAGATTCACAATTGGTTTGTGTGCCTTTCAAGCAGCGGAAACAAGGCACGTTTCCCGCTGTTGACGAAACAAAGTGACAAAGAACGGAAGGGGAAAAGGTTGAGATACTTACATCTCAATGAGTTATCTCAATGATCTCAATGTTTTTCATTTCCAATCTTTGAAAATGTTATCTATGATTGCCTTTTTCTTGGTGTTGACCACCTTGCTGGAATACAGGTTCTGCGCCTTCAGCAGAGTCCCTTTCTTAGAATAGAATAAGGCAGATTTCTCAAGGGTTGTTGGGGTGAGGTTTGAGAAATAGTTTTTCAGCTTTTCAACGATGACGTAGCGCAATTCAACGGTTTCACAATCAAAATAAACCTTCGGTGCTTTCTTGGTGAGGTGCTTGGACGTGAATACAGAAACAAGCTGATCCACGGTGGTTTGATCTTCATTGAGCAATTCTATTTTGCTGTTAAGCTGAGATAATGCAGCTTTTAGTTTCTCCACGTCATCGTTGAACCCGAAGCTGAAGCGATCCTCTGGTTCCTGAGCGGTGTAGGCTGTGGCTTCTTCCTGAATAGTGCTTAACGCATCAGAGATTTTATAGTACTCTTCCGAAGGAACCGGCTCGCCCAGGTATTCGGCAAATATTTCTGTTTCGGTAGTGGAAGGTGTATTGAGGTAGGAGGGGTAAAGCAATTCAGTCTCCATCAGCAAGCGAACCAATGAAAGTTTCAGAACGGTGAGCACGTAGGCAGAGATTGCATCTTCAGTATAATGCGGGATCGTGGCCGTGGTTTTCTTTAACAGGTCAATGATATTGGTGCGCAGTCCATTGACAAGGTATTTCCTGTCTGTATCTTCAATTTTTCGGCTTACTGCTTTGTGAAGGGTATCGGTCAGTCGTGTAGCCTCGTTGGTGATGAGGTAGTAGTAAAACTTTGTAGTGGTAGTCGTGAACGTAGGAATTTTGATTTCTACTAGAGGCTTGGAGATTTCCTTTTCTTTTTTGCCTTTGGGTTGTTTCAGATATACTTCCAGAGTTTCATCCTTTAGTAATGCTTTATCGTTCTTAAAAATCGACTGCAATGCAGTCTGGAACTCGGCGATGTTCTTAGGCTGCATGAACTGCGTAGTGATGAGCTGGCGGTATTGTTTGTCGTTTCTGTTCTTCTGATGCCAGGGTTTCAGGTCTCCGAATAAAATGCTGTTGTAGATATTTAACTCCATACGTTAGAGCTCAAGCTTGATTTTGTTGGCGGCTTCTTTCTTTTTATCGTCAATGATCTTGGCATAGATCTGCGTGGTCTTTAAATCTTTGTGACCTAATAATTTCGAAACGGTATAAATGTCGGTTCCGAGGGTAAGCTGAAGTGTCGCGTACGTGTGACGGGCGCAATGGAATGAAATGGTTTTGGTAACGCCTGCACGCAGTGCCCATTGCTGTAATTTGATGTTATGCCATGAGCTGTACTTCAATCCCATAAAAACTCTTTCTTCCGGCTTGCCTCTTTCTCCGAGCAGTTTCACCGCGTCTTCGCTGATGGGTAATGTTTCAGCGCCCTTTGTTTTCTTCTGACGAAAACGGATATAATGCCCAACCTCTTTGGAGTGCTGCACTTCTGACCAGATCAGTTTATTTACGTCACTCCAGCGCAAACCCGTCAATGCGCTGAAAAGGAAACCACGTTTTAAAATATCAATGTCACATTCGGCCTTAGCCATGGCCTGCAATTCTTCATAGGTAAGGAACTCTCTTTCGGGTTCGCCTGGCTTAATGCCTTCCACGGTCTCCGCAGGATTGCGGTTGATGATTTCTTCTTTCACGGCCTCCCTGAGTGCTGCCCGGATCTTGTTGTAATAGGAGCTTTGTGAGTTTTGGGAAAGGGGTTTGCCCGCTGGTGTCTTAGCTTCTTTCTGCAAGTAGGTTTTGAAGTCCTCCAGCCAGCGTTTGTCAATTTGATTAAAGGTAACATCACTGGGAGCAAACTTCTTGAGGTGCTTTAGCGCACTGTCCCAGTTATCATAGTTGCCTTTGCTGTCTTTACGCTTCTCTGCGAGGTATTCGACATAGCGAAGGAAACTGCCTTTGAGTTTCCCGCTGTCCTGAAAGCCATAGATGCCGTTCTTGATCTCAAGATGTCTTTTGCTGCGGATAGCTTCGGCCAGCTCTAGAGTCTTTTTATTTTCTTCCTTTTCCTTCTTGGAGAGCTTACCTTTCTCCGGCTCAGGAATAAGGTATAATTGCAAATATTCGTACTGACGTTTGCCATTGCTGTAATAGTCGAGGTACAAACTTATTTTGTCTCCCTTCTGGCGTTGTCTGAGTGTTACGTTCATAAGAATATCATTTGAAGAGGTTATCAATTTCTGCTCGTTGTATAATCGTCTTCCTGCCAATCTTGGCGGCCTTCAATTTGCCATTCTCAACAAGGCGGTAGATCGTCCACCGGCTTGCGCCCAGGAGCATGCACACTTCGTTGATGCTGAGAAATTCCTTCTCGTTCACAACCGGGTTATAGGGGCGCTTCTTATTCTCCTGCTCGATGGTCTTAGCAATCTTGTCTTCAAGGATGCGCTTCTTATAAGCCCTCTTTGCGCAGGTGTCTGAGCAGTATTGCGTACTAGTGGTTTTGGCAACGTATGGGTTGTTGCAAAAAACACAGGTCTTATCGATACGCATGTTGCTGCTCATACTTGGTAGCTGTTTGTTGCCGGTTGTAGCGGAATGTTGCTGGATGTAGCAAAGTTTCTCCCGTCTCGGATTTCTTGTTGCCCGACATCAAGGGCAACAGATTAGGGCAACATTATGGCAACGAATTTAAGTAAAAAAGGAAGGTTGGGCAACAAAAAAGAGAAGGATAAATCAACGAATTATCAACATTAACAAGCACTTAGTAAAGAAAGGAAAGGACTTCACTTCCCAATACAAAACTTACTAAATATATAATCCAACTGATCCTCCGTAGTCACCTCGCCCGTAATCTCACCTAAATAGTGCAGGCACCGCCGTATATCCAGTGCCACCAGGTCGCCCGGCAGTTTATTGTCCAGCCCGCTCCTGATATCTTGCAGCGATTTCAATACCTCCTGCAACGCATGATAATGCCGGGCGTTCGTAATGATCGTATCCTCGCTTTGTACGCTGCCCTGCAACACTTTGTCGACCAGCTTTTCTTTCAGCACTTCTACATGACGGCCATCTTTAGCGGAAATAAACACTATGCCGGGCACGGAATTATATTTCATTTTCAACGCTTCTTCCTCCACTTTATCCGCCTTATTTCCTACCAGCAGGTGATTTATTTTCATTTGTTCAAATTCCCTGCTCACTTCTTCAATCTCACCCGCGCCCATTTCATTTACGTCAAAAACATACAGCACTACATCAGCCTGCTTCATTTTCTCCAGGCTTTTTTCAACGCCAATGCTTTCGATTACGTCGTGCGTGTGTTCGCGGATGCCGGCCGTGTCGATCAGGCGGAAGAGGATGCCGTCAATGTTCAGCACTTCTTCGATGGTGTCGCGGGTGGTGCCGGCGATATCGCTTACGATGGCGCGGTTTTCATTCAGGAGCGTGTTCAGCAAGGTCGATTTGCCCGCATTGGGTTTGCCGATGATGGCTACGCTTACGCCGTTCTTGATCACGTTGCCAAGCTGAAAAGATGAGGCTAGTTGCCGGGTACTAACGGTTGCTTCATCAATGAGCGCATACAGTTGACCGCGGTCGGCGAATTCAACGTCCTCGGTGGCAAAGTCGAGTTCCAGTTCTATGAGAGCGGAAAACTGCAGCAGCCGCTCGCGGAGTTCCTGGAGCTTTTTCGAGAAACCGCCACGGATATTATGTAGCGCAGTCTTGCGCGCGGCTTCGGTGTTGCTGGCAATGAGGTCGGCCACGGCTTCGGCCTGGGCCAGGTCGAGCTTCCCATTCAGGAAGGCACGCTGCGTGAATTCGCCGGCGCGGGCCAGGCGGGCACCTTGTTCGATGCAGGCGGCAATCACCTGTTGTTGTACGTAAGGCGAACCATGACAGGAAATTTCCACGACATCTTCGCCGGTATAGCTGCGGGGACCTTTGTACAAAGAGATCACTACTTCATCAAGCACCTTTTCGCCTTGTTGTAGAAAGCCCACGTGCAAGGTGTGCGAGGGCTGCGACAGCAGATTCTTCGAGGGGAATAATGCGTTGGCTATTTCCCACGATTGCTTACCGCTCAGCCTGATCACGCCAATGGCGCCTACGCCGGGCGGTGTGGCCAGCGCTACAATGGTATCGTCCCATCCTGCCAGTTTTGCCATAAGCCCCAAATATAGCAAGGGCTAAAGAAAAACCCCGCGCAGGCGGGGCCAGGCAGGGTTGGGGGAGATTTTTCCAACATTTTCACCCACGCGTCAGGGCAAAGACGATCTGCTGTTTTTTGTACGAGGGCACATGTCTCCCGTTTTGCCTGGCGGGCGTCCATTTGCCACTCTTTTTAATCACACGCTCCGCCTCAGTCCTGAACTCTTCGGGTCCCGATATGGCTTTAACCTCGCTCACATTGCCGAGCGTGTCAACTACAAACTGCACCACCACTATGCCTTCCTTCTCATTGTCTATCGCTTCCTGGGGATAGCGGAGATACCTTCTCAGGAAACGCTCCCAGGCCGCGCGGCCGCCGGGAAATTCCGATTCCACTTCCACCTTCATAAAAGGCGTGTTGGCGTTTTCTTCTTCCACTTTAGGTGCTACCACAATGTCCCTGCCCACATCCTCCAGTGGCGGATCCACCACGCCATCATCTTCCCGGCCGTCCTGGTTGGCCACATCAATCACTGCGCTTTCCAGTGCGTCGATTTCCGGCGGGGCCTCGGGCACTTCTTCATCCACGATCAGCGGCGTAGAATACTGTATGGTCTGTACACGCTGCGGTGGAGGAGGTGGTGGAGGGGGTGGTGGCAAAAGCGGTTGCTCTTCCACTGGTTTTATGTCTTCAATATGCGCATCGGGCGGAAGCAGCATCGTGAGCGTATCCGAAGGCTTGCCTCTTCCGGCCAGCAATTGCGTAATGCTGAGCGAGAGCACTACCAGTGTCATAACGGCAACAGATATCCTAAGCCGGCGGTTGTACGTTTGCCTGAGTTCATAAGCGCCGTACTCCTTGTTGCGTCCTTCGAAAATGATGTCCAGGACATCAGCCTGCAGAATAGAATTTTTGTCCATGGCAATATGAATTTGATGAAAGGATTGAATGCAAGTGAAGACAATAACCAGGTGGGCCGCCTAAAGTGAGCAGCGTTTTCCATGGCTATACTTTTTGTTTCTTTCACAATGAGACACGCCATGCAAGTGTTTCCATATCGTTGATCGATTTTTTTCAGACAAAAAAAATCCCCGCCATAACGGCGGGGG
>Ga0065720_1019208_pt1 | contig 32718 bp, 30 predicted proteins | sample Thericmetagenome_FD_59107 | JGI IMG/M metagenome (GOLD analysis project Ga0065720, IMG submission 59107) | Thermophilic microbial communities from the Joint Bioenergy Institute, California, USA of rice/straw/compost enrichment - eDNA_2 v2... | ecosystem: Engineered > Solid waste > Grass >... | reverse complement strand
AGGCTTCCCTTCTCCCTCCTTCTCCCCCCCCCCTTCTTCCCCCAGTCCCCCTTAAACATCCGATATCCAGCCTAGCTTTAAGACGGGGACTCCCCTTTTATCTCCCGCTTTATACCGGTATTTCAGGACCCAGAGTTTGCTTCCAGGGATCGCCAGCGATACCACAGACGGCTCCATCACCGTTGTATTGGCGGCACGCTGTCGTCCCATTGGCGTACTTGGGACTTCTTTGAGTGTGTCTGTCATCCTGTCAACCAACCTGTCATACCGTCGACGTCAACCGCTTGGCAGTACGTACCTCCGAAAGCAGAACCGCCGCCGCCACACACAGACTACATACGCCGCGCTGTCGAGACCACAAACACTGGTCTGCAACAAAGACTGAAATCCAACAAGGTTTTCCAAAACCGTTGGCCAGATCGGCGCACTTAGACCTAGGTTGTTTACGAAATCATCTATCAGCATCGTACTCCGTAGATAAGCTTAGATAGCGAGCGTTAGACCCGCCGACACTATCAGAGTATTAAGAGCCGCCAGCTCCAGGATATCTCAAGACATTTCGGACTTTACGGCCTCTTAGACCCGTCCTGGGCTCGATGACGACGGAACAGGTGGTGCGGAAGACACGCATCGACACCCTGACACGACAGCAGCAGTGCACCCCCAGAAGCACTACCAGACCTTCCGTGAGGTGGCATGGCAAGCAATAATGCTGGTACTATGAATCACCGCTCCGCTCAGACTGAGGTATGTGCTACTCTTGCTTGAGTCAAGAACTCTTAAGTAAGTCATGTTGTGCTGGTCTTTTCTTGTATTTCCCACTCCCATTCTTCTTTCCTTTCACTTTCTTTGTAAATCTTCGCTGTTGTCATGCCTGCTGAGTGTTTCACTTGATACACCCCTGTCGTTCTTCCTTTGTTCTCGCTGCCCCTTCCCGGTCCTCGTCCCAACTGCCCGCCATCCCGTCGACGTCAACTCGCCAGGGGCAACAGCCTGCCGTACGTAGTCATGCTTGCTGTTGGCCATGGCGACGCGACGGGACCATCCTCGCTTCTCTCCGTTTGTCCGCCACGCCGGAGGATGGGTATCCTCACCTCCTCTGAATGTTGCGTTACAACTCATCTCACCCCAACGACACCTCCTCGTTGCCGATGCCGACGGTTGCGCCCCGAGGACTCTCTCCACTTACACTGAGCCCGACGGTCTGCTGCTGTCCGGATCCGGCCTGCTCCTGGATGCTCCGGAGGGCCCATTTTCGCCCTTTGTGCCCGGTTGCTGTGCGTTGTTCAACCTCTGACTTAGTTGTTCCTTCTTTTCCAAATTTTTTTTGTGATTATTCCCTCCCTCCTTTTGTCGTGTTGTTATCCCTGCGCCCTGCACCGGATGTTGTTGGTCTTGTTGCTTGTCACCTGCCCGTCCCTGGCCAGCCCTAGACCAACGTCACCCGTATGCCGTCGCGATACAGAATCTTCTCTGACCGGGGCGCCGTGCCCGCTGTAGGTCCTGAACACGACCGCTTACGTCCCCCGCCTTTCTTTCAGTCCGCACACGGTTCTGTTTACTACTCCCCGAGCCGGTATCACGAAGCCAGACGGCAACAGCAACAACAGCAACGCCCACATTCCGACTACTTCCCGCCGCCACTGATCGAGCCGCGCCAACGACGTCCCCATTCCATTCATATCATCTCGTATCCCTCTGGATTTGTGCCACGCGAGCTTCGCCAGCCCCCTCCGGGATCCCCAGAGAGAAGAAGGCAGTCCAACCGCGAGTGCAAGAAGCAGGCCCGGAAGAAGCAGAAGAAAGAGGAAAAGGAGCGGAGCAAGAAGCAAGAGAAGCGAAGGTCGCTGAGGTCCCTACCCCCCGGTAGTGAGAAGGTTGGACGAGTCCTCAGCAAGATCTTGGCTGTCTTCGCCATCACCCCGAAGCAACCGTCTCCTGTTTCCGCGGCGCCGACTCCAAGACCTCGACCTCGGAGTTGTCAGCCTCGCCCATCCAGCTTTGCTAGCTTCGCCCGCAGGTTTTCACGCAACGAAGGCGTTGTCGCTATTGAGTCTGTGTTAGAAGGAGACCAGGAGGTTGCTCAAACCCCTGATATGGCAGGGCCCTTACTACACTGGCCTTACACGCCTGCCGGTGCGTTTCCCCAGAACAACCGCAACAGCATCATTTCCATGCGGTCGTTCAAGACGATAGCCGGGTCGTCTGTACCGGAAGCCCACAAGCCCGTTGCTTCGGGCAGCGGCATCTCATGCTCCATTCTGCTTGCCGAGCCTAGCGTGTATCTGACTGGCTTCGACCATGACCATCGTAGCCGGCGCAACGGGACCCCGGCCAGCGCTCTCCTGCGGGGAAAGCTGCTGCTGAACGTATCCAAGAATGTCAAGATCAAGTCCGTATCGCTGAAACTGGTCGGCAAGGCGAGGACAGAATGGCCCGAAGGCATCCCACCGACTAAGACGGAGATGTTCGAGGAGCAGATTCTGCGCTCCCAGTCCTTGGTCTTCTTCCATGCTATGCATGACGGCATGTGGGATACCGAGTACGGCTACCGGTGCACGTACACCCATCGCGCGAGCCCGACCGGTCTGCTGCAGTCGCTTCAGGGGAACGTCTCGCAAACGTCGTTGCATCATCTCGGCCTCGGTCGCGTCCCTGGTACGCTGACTGCGAAGGAGCTGAAACGGTTGTCACTGCAGTCGGTCAACTCTCGCAGTTTTGGCAAAGGCGAGTCGCCCCTGACGAACCAGGTCCAGGCGAAAGGGTACAAGGTCTTCCGGCCTGGGACATACGAGTATGCGTTTGAACTACCCATCGATCACAACCAGCTGGAGACGGCCAATTTGCAATATGGCTCAGTCAAGTGGGAGCTCCAGGCGAGGATTGAGCGGGCGGGTGCCTTCAAGCCGAATTTGCAAGGCTCTCGCGAGGTGCTGATTGTGCGAGTCCCGGACCAGATGTCGCTGGAGACTACGGAGCCTATCTCGGTGAATCGGTGCTGGGACGACCAGCTGCACTACGATATAACGATATCAGGCAAGAGTTTCCCGATCGGCAGTAGGATACCCATCTCGTTCAAGCTCACGCCGCTTGCGAAAGTGCAGATTCACAAGATTAAGATCTTCGTGACGGAAAACATCGAGTACTGGACGAATGACCGTCATGTTACGCGCAAGGATCCATCCAGGAAGATCCTCCTCTTCGAGAAGACAGCTGGGCATCCGATTGCTGATCAGTACTCGAATTGTGAATTCCGCTTCATTTCGGGCGGCGAGCCGGACCCGAAAAAACGTGAGGAGGCCCGGCGCAGGGCGGCTGCGAGAAGGAACAAGGATAGGGAACGAGCTAGGAGCAGCAATGGTAAGCCAGAGTCGCTACCCGAAGTAGCTGAGAATCTACTCGGGCCGCTGGATCTCGGGCTGGAGGACTTTTGGGGGCCGACCGAGATGGAGGTGGTTGTGCCGCTACCGACGTGCGAGATGATGGAGCGCAGGAAAGAGCTGAAGCTGCATCCGGATTGCAGCTGGAAAAATGTGAATGTGTTCCACTGGCTCAAGGTTTGTCACCTACCTGTCTCCAGAGGATGGAACATGGAAGCTAACAGCACAGATCGTCCTTCGTGTCTCCCTCCCTGACGAAAGCGACAGCAACGGCAGACGTCGTAAGCATTTCGAAATCAGCATAGACAGCCCATTTACAGTGCTCAACTGCCGCGCTACCCAAGCAAATCTTGCCCTACCGCGCTATAGCGGGCCCGATGGGATACCAATTCCCGAGCAACGCCCGCAGAAGTCGTGCGGCTGTCCCGATGCGAAACTCCTTGATCCATCTGCCTCTGGCGCCGTCGGCGCCCTAGCCCTAATCGAAGAGGATATCCTCCCTCGGAGAAGACTCCGTCTAGATACGAGAAATATCCAGACTAGAAACTCCGTGGCTCAGAATGGGAACCGTGCTGAAACCATCACGACACCCCCCCCTCCCCCTCACTCGGCGGAAGACGATCCCGCTCCCCCGCCGTTGGTTCAGGTTCCTTCATACGACCCCCCTGCGTTTGATGCAGACGATCCTCCGCCCCCGTTGCCGAATGATCTATTGAGTCCCCCGCCGAGGTATGATGTCATTGTGGGCACGCCGAGCGTGGATGGGCTAGCGGATTATTTTGTGCGGCTGGCGGCGTATGAACGGTCTAGACAGGCAAATGGGGAGCAGGGCGATGTGAGTAGTCCGAAAGATACAGCTACGGATGTGTTGGAGAGCCCCGCTGCTGCTATTCCTACGTCCGCTCCGCTTGCGGAGTTGGAAAGAAGGCCTGAGGGGGAGGATGGGGTAGAAGAGAGGGGGCTGAGTATGCCGATGAGCGCACCTGGTGGCGGTAGGCTTGCACCTATTTTAGAGACTACGACACAGGGTCAGGGCGAGGAGACTGGGGTGCGCGTGAGAGAGAGCGAGGCTGATGCCGTTGTTCCAGCAACGGCTCCAAGTTCTTCCAGAAAGGACAGCACAACTCTGAGCGAGACTGTCACGACTCAAGCATCGGCCTCTGAATCATCGACAACCCAAACCCCCACTGCCAGAGCACGAAGTCTCCCTGCCACCGTCGAAGAAGATACGCTATCCTCGTCGGATAGCAGCGCAGAGGATGACTCGCTTGACCCGGCGAGGCCGCACCGAATGGGACGAGTGAATGTCGCGAATCCGAGAACTCCAGGAGGAAGGTCGGTACCTAGTCGGAGTCTGGATATTGAGCGCCCAGTGATTAGGCTCGATTTGAGCTTGAGTTCTGTGTTGAGGAGGAGGGCTCGGAATAACTGATGGTGCTTGGTGCCCAAGTATAAGGGATCGGGAAGGAAGGAGTGGTTGACCGATTTAGGATATGGTTGTTCAGTAGCCAAGCAGGCAGGCAGCTCATGATCTGATGGCGTTAATTAGAAGAGGAGACGGGGGCTTGGGTTGACGTTCGTTTGGCACATTTGATGGATTGCATACAATTTCTCCCCTTTCCCCTCCCTAGGAGTTTTGGTTTATTGATGGAGCATTTCTCCTGCTTAACCCCCTCTGGATAGACGGATGGATGCACTCATCACGGTGTGGCATTGTTTTCTTCTGTTACTTTTATACGTTGGGATTGGCGGTTTGGGATTAGTTTTAGCTGTTTCGCATAAGCTATACCTACATGCATATCTGATAGTGTATCAAAGTAGGTGACCATGGAATGGACGTAGTTGTTGCATGATTAAGGAATGCATAGGTATGTCCATGCCATATTTTAACTGAGCCTGCCGCGTCCAAAGGACATCCCTGAGTGATCTTTAGTACAGCGTTGTTGATGACGAGGCTGGTGCACATCAAATCAATGACGCCCAGATCTCTGAATGATGCAAGGCATGTCCAAAAAAAAACCCAGATGCATCCAATAATGAGGATGAGTAGGCGACAGACAAGGGAAAAACAGCAAGGAAGGATGGAGAGACCTTAAAAAATAAGAGGATTCAGGCAAGAAAGCGACGACCGCTTGCGAAGGAATACCGGTCGGATACCAGACTCCGATTTTGACTACGATACATCCGTTCAAGGAGCTAAGATTGACTGACGACTGTAGTGAGGATAGGTAAGCTCGGCTGACTAAGGTCATTGATTAGGGGTGTAATCTCGCAGGAATTTTGAAAAATTGGTCGTCAGATAGAAGGGAAAGGCAACAACGGCAGACAAGAATTAATGGAACTAGCTCAATAGATCAGATGATGTTGCAAGAAAAAAATGAATGGATCGGAATTACTGAGCATACTTCCTATGAACACCGAAGTTTCACAAAAGAGGGCCCCGGGGCCGGGGGGAGGGAAAGGGGGGAGAGTTGAACACTACATAATTCTCTACGTACGGAGAGTTAGCTGTGTTGAGCAGTGCCCTGTGGACAGCTTGCATGCAGTGTACATCACATCACATAGGCGTAGGTTCCACAATGCCATTTGAGTTTACATCTCTTAACAGTTTCTAATTGCTGTCATGTGATTATAGTCGCGGTGTGAGTGATGGAACAAGCAAGCAGGCTGTCGGGCAATTACAGTAGGGGTAGTTATGACATCGGACACAGATTCTATAGATATTGTGCCAAGGCTTTTAGAACATCCACACAACTCGATCGAGTATTGGCCTGGGTAAGCAAAGCATGTGCATGAATGAGTGCACTGCTTTGTTGGGCCTGTCAAGATGTGAGGTAATGATGCAGTTTTGGGAGGTCAGGAGGAGCAAAGGGGCAGAGAGGGACAAGATCACCGAATCAACAAAACTACCTACTCTGACAAATTGGGATGACACGCAACACACATAACACCAAGTGCATCATAAGAAACCGCTAAGTAGGTATCACAATACCACTATTATATTCCACCAACTACTACGTTATTTCATGTATCAATGTTGCTAATGCATCCTCATCCAGCCCACGCTCGATAACGTTTGCGCAACCATATATTTCTTCTAAGACAACTTCAAGTAGTATATCTCTTCTGTTTGCCTCGCCGTGATCATCGTATTGCATGCTCAATATGCCTATCCCGTTAAGAGTCCACAAACCCATAAGAATAATAGTAAACCGCCTGATGCCGTAAAACCGACCCTTGATAGTAGTAGTAGTAGCAGCAGCAGCAGCAGCAGCAGCAGCAGTAGTAGTAGTAGTAATAAGATGTAATGCTCCCATGGTGTGTGTATGTCCCGTCTTAGAACGCCAATGCCCAGTGTTCTTGTGCCATAATATATATATTACAATAACCCCAAAAAATTTTGTACCCTTGAATCCCCAAAACGCCAAACGATGCAAAAATGTTCCCATTGGTAGAAAAAAATAGTAGTACAGAGCAAGAAGTATGAAGCGAGAGGAAACCCGCTCAGTACTGGCCCTAATACGGAGCCAGACGTGTTGCGGATCGAGGGGCATAGGACGTAGGAGCCGACACAGTAGCACGCGAGGAAGGATTCGTGGCCTGTGTCGTTGCCAGATGACTCGAGTTCGACGGCACAACAGCGCCAGAGGTAAACTCGGGAACGATGCCGGTGCGGTACTCAGCACGCTTCCCAAGAGGCCGGTAATGCATCTGATTCGGCAGGACAGAGGCTGGTAGATGGTATTGCTGAAGGAAAGCCGAGGGAGGAGGATAGAGCAGAGTGTTGACGTGGCGGACAGGTCCATAGGGACTGTTGCGCTGACGCAGGTAGTAAGAAGGAGAATGAGATACCGGTGTATGGGCGCCATTCGCGTTCGGAGTCGACATGGGGGGATTAGTTCCATCCACGATGGGAGATGAATTGCCGAAGACCACGGTTGTCGCAGGATGTTGTGGAGAGAGCCGCTTGGTCGGAGTGCTGTAGCTAACGGGAGGGAATGTCGTGGTAGGGGTCGTCACCGGCCCGCAAGTAGCAGCCATGGCTTGCGACGAGGAACAAGTCGTGGCTGGGTACACAGTCGACATGGCCCGGACGCTGGGAACCAGCGGTGGCAGCGATAGCGGCGACGACTGTTGAGGGACATACGTGGTAGGGGGGTAGGTCTGACCGTGGGTAACGGGCGCCTGATTCGTATTGAGCGTCAGGCTGGGCACGGACAGACGACCTTGATCCGAAGACGCGACGGACGCGGATCTTGAGGTAACCGGAAGGCCACTCGGCAGGCAGCTAGGCAGGCCGTTTGTGAGGGGCTGCGAGCTCGTAGACGTCACGGCTGCACATTGTGGTACCGGCTGCGAGTGAGTTGGTCTTGGCATGCTGGTTTCTCGAACCCGATTCGTCCGTTTGGTAGGCGGCTCAACTAGGTCCTCATGCGAACACGGCCTCTTGAGCGAGCGAGAGGTCTGCGGCTTCAGAGCGAGAGGAGACGATGGAGGAACCGTGAAGAACGGAGAGTCGTTCCACGAGTCGGTCGGGGAGAGAGAGCTAGAGCTGCTCTGGAAGGATGTACCTGCAGACAGGCTCGATGTCGATTGCGAAGGGGCTGTTGGCGACGGCAGCGGAGAGCTGAAGCTGAGCAGTGTTGGCGACGGAATGCGCAACGGCGACGGCGACGGCGACCATTGACGCCTGCTCGCCTGCAGGTAGGACCAATAGTCGGACAGCTTGTTGATCCAGTCCTCCCACTCTTCGGCCGAAACCAGCATCCGGTACCTCATGTTGCTCAGAAACTCGACTTCCATGACATGGATCTCTTTCACCGGGATCCCAGAGACGTCGGCCCAAGTCTTGTTAGTGTAGGTGTTGTCGTCCAAGAACTTGTTGCCGAGCATGAGAGCCACGGTTAGGAGCCGATACTCGCTGCCAGGACGGCCCTTAACGGTCGGGTTCATTTGCTTGAGCCGGCGGATATACAGAAGAGCCAGGATGGCCACATTGAGGGTTACCTGAGTGGTCGACAGCACCGAGGTTACCCAGGTCTTGAAATGGTCGGCCGCGGCGGTGCTGGTCAATGGCTCGATCCGGGCACCGGGGCTAAGCGGAAGCGTCTTCTCAAGCTTGGCGAGCTTGCTGTCGCTCACGAACCAGAAGAGCGCCGTCATCTCTGCCATAAAGTCGGCCAGGTTTCCGCCATTGGGGCTGATGCACCCAGGGACAGCCATACTGTGGATAGTCAAGCTGGAATCCTCCGAGTTTGGCTCCATGTCGTCTGATTCCGACCTAATCAAGGGGGATGGCGATGCACGTGAAAGGCATCTCGGGTCGAATTGTTGGTTATGGGAACCGACATCCTGCTCGATCGAGGAAGCCGTGGTTAATTTATGAGTTGAGACGCGCAAAGCCGAAACCATCGATGGCTGCGAAGTTGCATAGTCTTGTGGCTGCGCTGAAGGAAAGGCAGCGTATCGATGATGCGGAGTGCAAGACTGTTCGTTCGCAACTCTCTCGCTCAGTGCGCTACGGCAGGCATCAGACGAAGCGAGGGATGACGCATAAATCGACGAGTGGCAGAGAGGATAGTTCTCGCACGTGGCGAGATGCCGCACCTCGTAGGTCGTCCCCATTGCGTTGTCAGTCTCGGCGGGAGGAGTGGAAAGGCCAACGGGTAGCGAGCGTTGTGGCGGCTTTTGTGGCTGCGAGGTTTTGATGGCGTCTAAGCTGGAATGGCAGATAAACGACCCTGCTGGAGAAGGGAGGGCAAGGCCGGGGTTGGTGAAACTCTGGCCGCGCGAATCGGAAAACATGGAGTGTTTTCTAACTTCGAGCGGTCTTTCGTGGGGCTAAAGTCGAAGGTCGAGGAGGGGGAAGGGCACTCGGGCTTGCTGGCCTGCGAAGGAACAATAGGAAGGCGCGGGCTTCCTGAATGGCCGGGAGTTTAGAGAACACACGCGTCACGCAGACCCGAATGGGACTGGGAGGAAAAATCGGATGGCTCCTTCCTTAAAGCCCGAACCGAAGCCTGCTATAAAGTTGTGGAAGCTGTGAGGGAGAGTGTTGTTGCAAAACTGCTTTGAGAACGCTCCTGCATTCACGTGTCATCTGAAGACCGTCCAAACTCTGAGGTACGCCTGGTCGTCATGCAAGCGTCACTGGCTCTGCTGCACACAGGCGGGTTCAGGCTGCTGAAGCAGGGGGTCTCTCTAGCAGTCCGTCATCAACAGAAATTAACGACACTTCAGTCGTTTCGTCATCACACGCCGCAGGGTTGGAACTGGGCCTCCTCAAAGAGGCACGGGAGTCGAGGGCGCGGGACACTTCTGGAGCTGTCGGACACCCTGTGTACAGTTATACGTGGGGAACGTGATGATACGCCTTGCGGATCTCGATGGGATGCTTGTCTTTGTCGACAGGTCCAAGCTGAAGGTGGCCGAGGACTCTTTAGGGAGAATCGCTTGGGTCAGGGAGATGAGGTCTCGGTCTGTCTGCCAGCGAGACCGACAACGAAGGAGTGGCCACGAGTGATGACGCAGGCACGGGCACGCGAGGCTCACGGCACGATCGGAGAGGGCTGAGGTTGGTATGGAGGAGTGTCGTGTCTAGCGAGGGCAGTGATGTTGCTGGGGGAAAGGAGGACATGCCACACTTTGAAGGACATGGCGGAGGAGGAGAACAAGATGGAAGAGGAGGACGAGCAGTGCATGTAGTGGCCTCGATGGGGAAGGCAGATCCCCATACAGTGAAAACATCCATTCCGAAGGCTATGGTGGCTATCCATGTGAGGTGGTTGCGTAGGTGCGTTGCTGCGTCTTAGTCCTGGTCGCCGCAAAACTAATTTTTCTTCCATTGTCTCCCTGGTCCAGGTCTGATGTCGTTGTGTTTGTCCCCGGGCCTTGGTGCGGTGCAAGGGGGGCGCTGTGCCGCCGCAGTTGTTCCAGCCGTTCAGCGCTGCGACTGGCCCATCTAGTCTAATGCCTGTGTGGCCTGCTGCGCTCCTGGAGCATCCTGGTCCGCCCGCTTTTGCTCGGCCTGCGCGGGTGCTTGAGGTACCCGGCTACGGAGGTACAAAGGTACATCCGGGTCTGTCATCCATCATCAATGCCTCTCACAGCGGCTCGGATGGGCTCCACATGGAAACGGGTCAAGGAGTGCTGGGGCGCCCACAAGGCAGGCGTGCAACCATGCAGCCACTGGATCAAAAATGGTTCTCGGGACCCACCTGGGTTGCCCAGCCAGAAAGAGAAGTAGCAGAAGCACCACAGAAGCCAGAGCTAGCCCGGGCATCGTGTTGTTCGCATGGGGGTGTCTGGATCCATCACTGCTGCCCAGGCGTTCGCCCTCCCAGCACAGCGCCCTGACCACATACACAAAACCAACCTGGGCTGCTAAACATCAAAACGCCCGCATCCGACCTTAACCCACCCCCCAGCCAATCCCAGTCCGCCGATTCCTCGCTTAGTAACAGCAGATCCCACTTCGTCTGCTCGTTTACGGCTTAACGTGACCTCTCTTTATCTCGGCCTTACAAACCACGCACGCGGCCAGGAACGTCCATTATTACGCCTATTTTGAAACGAAAGCAAGTTGTGAGATATCAATCGTTCTTTTTTTGGGGGGGTTGCGGCTTGGTTATTGAACAACAGCTTGGCTGCTGCTTTCACTGTTCTCGCTTTTTGACTCATTTTGTTGCTCGATCTGGCAGTTGCAAGAAATGATTTTGGTAGCGCAAGTGAACTTTTAGTGTGTTTTTGGGGGGTCTGGGCGCGTTTGGTTTGTCCCTCCCAGGTCCCCCGCCCAAAGGAATGGTAACACTGGATGGAATCCTGTCCGGGGACGCTGCCAGATTCCTGGCAATGATGGATCTTGAAAAGTGCGTGCTGTTGGGCTGCCTGTGCTGCACATGGCACATCCATCGAGAACACGGCTGTTCTCTGGTGCACCTCCTTTCCAGAAAGTCATTTCCGTACCATAGATTATGGAACAATCGCAGTATTGCTTGCTTGCAGGAGACAAACAAAAACGGTCGCCCTTACCGAGCCCTTCTTTCCACCGCATTCAAGTATCATCCGGAGGGTTAGGCGGCAATACCACGCTCTTTACCGAAGCAAGCAGACTCCCACTCGGGCCCCATCCCATCTGAGCCCATTGATCTTCCACACCAGGGGGTCGTCATCAACATTATGTGTTTCCCGCACTTCCCAACAAGGTTCCAGCCCTAGGTCCTGGCCAGCGTCTTGATGATCGCGTCTCCTGGTCCTGGGCGGGTAACTGTGGATAGTGGATACTGGTACTGCGTAAAACACAAACTCTGCTGCAACTTCTACAAGAAGCCCGGGGTTTGGCCGGATCTATCAAAGTCCAGGACTGTATTGACATTTGATGTCCAAAATGGACGATGTGTCCAGATGTTCAAGGATCGATCTAGCGGTGCCAGACATGGGAGCCACTCGGGCTACCCCTGCAGCCAGTCAGATCACCCCGACAAGCACAGCACAGGGACAAAAAAGTTAAACTTGCCCCATGTGTACGTGCATGGAAAAGGGAACAAGGTAGACAAGAAGCCAGAAGGCCAAGGGGGTTTGCATCTCAGGTTCAAAGCCATGGATCAGGTCCCAAAAGAACCGAGGACAGAAAGAGAACACCTCCAGCAGCATTGTGGGCCTCTCACCCAAAACGGAGCAACGCAGCGTTCACGCACACGGTGTACCCCGTATATTACAGTACAGTGTATAAACAGTAAATCGCACTATCGCCTTGGCTTCGAATTTCGGGTGTGGGTTTGCGCCACTCGTTGGTAAGATGCTGGGTCAAAGTCAGCAAGAAGGCGTTTTGTCCACTTGATCAGGGCCATTCCATATCCGTAGCACGACTCTCCGGTAACCCTCCCACAGTACTTGTACAGACATGCCGCTGCTTCGTATTAGTCAGCAGAGACATCCTTCAGACGGATCCGTGCTGGCTCCGTGCTGCTGCTAACATGGTGGCACTGAACCCACTCCTGGCCGACGGTCAAATCTCTACCAGTTTTCACACATCCAGCTTAAGAGCGAGAACTCTGTTGTAGCATGCTCCATTGTCATATAAGAGGTAAAATAAGAGGTACATTATTATTGTAAGAGGATGTGCAGAGACACTCACGGCCAACTCACGCTCACACATTCACACACACACAATCATCGCCGTTTCCCGTGTATCCCACCTAAGAGGAGGTCCATCTCCATCCGTTATAATCAATCATCGTGATCAACCTACTACAATCTCGGGCTTGGCTTGCCTGCCAGTCGGCGGTGGATGCCCATTCAGAGCCTGTTGCTCCAACACATTTTTTACGCTCATCTGTTTTTGATGGCCGGGAGGGAAAGACAAACCATGGAGGGTCGGAAATTTATGCCTGCTAAAAAAGAAACCAAATCCTAGCCAAGAAAAACGATAGAGCAATAACCATCTCATTGTTGAAGCAACCGCCCAATGCGGAAGGCAAAATGAATCGCTAAGTTGGCGAAATGTGTAAATGTGGGTTTGGATGCATATTCCCCCTCATGCTCAGTTCATGTTGCCTTGCTGCTTGTCTCCCAAGCCAAAACCGCGCTTCACTTTTTACAGGCACGTAGCGTGAAACTATGCTTGTTGGTCTGGCCCTGTTCTTTTTTTCGGGTCCCCGGGAAGAGGGGACCAAAGGAAGGGAACATCGGCTGGTTGTCATCCAACCAACCTGATGGATGCCACCGCTGCTTAGAGATGGATGCAGCTTGGTAAGTGCCCATGTACACCGTTTCGGCCGCACTGTGACCGATCACTTCCTATATCGAGGGCCGCTAACACGATGGGGAGCCCACTGACTCAGGGTCGGAGTGTGATTTGCGCCGGCGCTGGATGGGATGGGCGATGAGGAGCAGAGATGGAGCCATACCGCACAGTGCGAAGCATTTCTCGATAGGAACCTAACCACGCCCTACCATCCATCGCAGCCAAGGTACCCTTCCGCCTCGTTCACTCAGGTCCCATCATCCCTCCACATGCCATTCCATAGCTGCAAGCCTCTCCGGAGCCTGAGCCACGCTTTTTCCAGAAACCGCATGAAAGGCAGCCATTGCGTGTGACGATATCTCACTACTGACAGGTACTTCGGTAGCCAGGCCAAGTATCATCAACAGACTGTTCCATTCATGCGTGCGTGAGACCTCTCCTGAGCTGGTCTGCTGCCTGCCCTTTTGACACTATAGGTTGTCCGCATGCCAGATGGCCCGTCCATGTGCCTCCAAGTTCCCGCAGATTGGTAGGTATCAACGGCTCAGCTTTAACCACGGAGTTGGTACCTGACTGAGAAGGCAATTTCGCATGTAGGTAAGCATTATGGAAACACAATGACCGATGATGAGCCCATTACGGAGTTCTTGGGAGTCTTTAAATAAGGGTCCTACCTGCAGAGTGCCACAGAACGACGGTCACAGTGCAAACGGCGCGGCCATTCTGCATCCTGCTTCGCGACAGATTTGGTATGAAACGGGGTACACAGTTTAAAGTACAGTCTCTGTCGATCTTTAGATACATTATGCTCCCAAAAGTGGCAAATGTCTACCTCCTTTGCTTGTCTTCCACCAGCAGCACAGCCTGGCGTCTTTAACAGCCAGCAACCAACAGGGTAGCTCGCTATAGCGCCATGTCCCAGTCATGCCGGAAATCAATCTGATATCTCAATGTTACCACTCTGTTGCCCATGTTCCCTTCGATGTCATCTCCTTTATCTTGTGTGCGATATCCGCGGTATCCGGAACCTACAAACCCACCCACTACAACTTACACGAGCTGTAAAGTGATCACTAGCCACTGGCATGACATCCCGTATCGGCCTGCACGTTATCGTGTCTTTTCGGAACGGGTGGCCACACCTGAAACTCATCTCGCGCCCGCTGCTTCTCTGGCTGAGCCATTTACAGCCAGCCGGCAAACCTGAAGGTCACTTATATCGCCGGCTCAGCTTGAACTTACATTAAGCATGGTCCTTAAACCTTGTCCGACATAAACATCCAATTGGTTGTGATCATCAAAGGATAGTACGGATGTAGTGTACCAAGGTTATGGGCAGACGCAACACCGCAAGGTTCCCAGCGGTTCAAGCTTGACAGCCTCCGCGACAAGGATAGTGTATGGGGCCTCGGATCATCCTCCAGCTCCTCTCGTGAGGAAAACAGGACAGGAAAGGATTTGGTTTCTCCTCAGCAGTGCCGATCACCAGCCGCGAGACTGGCCAGTTGACTGCAATATGGCACGGCGGCGGCCGCATTTCTAGATGTGAGGTTTGTCGTTTTAAGGAAAGAGGCCATCTGATAATACCAGAGGGGACCGTCTGCCTAATGGGTGTGCATCTCAAATCACGCTGACAAACGCAAGCTTTCATGGGGCACATTGTGATGTGATACCAACCGTCCAGAAAGAACCTCATCATGACCATGGTCGGCGGCTTGCCTAAGATAGACTCATCGCATGTAAGTCAGTTTTAGGTACTTACAGAATGGAGCTGACGACCTGACGACGGCGGCGGTGGAGGAGGCACAGCCCATCAAAGACGACGTTGTTGGCATCCGCATCTCCTCTTGTTCCTTTGTGGCAAAGCGCAAAGCGCCAGCGATGGGAAATAGCCAAAGAGGGTCCAGATTCAAGTCTAAAAGCCTCCTTTGAAAAGTCTTCAAAAGATCCGCTTGCGGGTAGGGTGGTGGAGCGCGTCGTGATGGGTTAATGCGCAGTCCAAAGGTCCAAAGGGAACAAGATAATTTTTTAAAATGTATAAAAAAACTCCAGATCCATAAGCCAGAAAGCATCCAGTCGAACATGAACTCATGCGGCCAAGGCCAAGGGGACCATCCACCACAAGAGTGGGATGGAAGGTTCCAAATCCAACGCCAGACAGCAGATGTTCTCGGCATGGAATGCTGTTTGGGACTGTGGGCCTGTCCGTCTGGGCGGAAGCAGCCGGAAGCTCAAGTCTCGCCATTCCTGAACCTGACATCGTTCCCTCTGGGCTGAGATAGGCTATTGTGCGTGTTGTGCGTTGCACCCGCAAAAACCTTGCTGTTTTACCATTCCTGCCTTTCAATGCAAGGGGGTATGAATATGCTGACTCCATGTGAGAATAATTTGATTGTGAAAGAGAGCAAAAAGGTGCCCAAAATTCGCGGCTTACATCATTTTCAGTGTCAGGAGGAGGTTACTATTGCCAAAATGCACCCCAGCTCGGTTGTGTTCACCACACCAAAGTGGAGCAACGCCTACGTAACCCGCAGGTACCTCTCTGTATCTGAGCAGCGCTTCTCTCCCTTCGTCGGGCCCCGCTGACCCCGTTTCCCAAGCCATGCAGGATAGAGTGTACAGTGCGAATTGTGAGCGTCGAGTTTATGTGAGCCATAAACGCAGCTAGTCAGCTCAGGTGTGTTGGATACAAGAGACAACGTTGCCCTGGCGCTGGACGGATGGCGACCGCGGGTTGGCCAACCACGAAGCCGGATTTCCGGACAGGGCTGCCCCGTTCTTTCTTTCCACAAAAACACCGAGAGCAACACCTTAGTCAGCGCCGGACGAAACGATGTGTTCACACCTTCAAAACCCCATCGTCCATCCATTCCATAACCTACGTAATCCATTCAATCCTCTCATCAGCTGTTGTCTTGGGCCCTGGCTTATCTAAAAGGTGGGACGCAAGTGCAGCTCACAACCAAAGCAGAGATGGTGTCAGCCACAACAGGCCACAGGACAAGGCAATTAAACAAGATCAAAAGTGTCCAGTGTGCACGCTGACGACGATACCTACGCCAGTCAATGCGATACGAAGTGCAGAAAGAGGGCCCGAGAACTGCAGATAAAGACACATATGGCAACTCCATCCTCACATCCTCACCATCTTCATTAGCCCGTATAGGGGGGGATGGGCATGGGACGGTGGTAACCCATACCACAGCTGTGCTGTATGGAGCCGTAATGTGGGTAGGTAGGTACCTCCGTAATTCCGGTCGGTTGGTAATCATGTCCCCGCAGTCACACGTCTAGCGAAGGCATGAGGTTGAGAATTTCAGGCCATAATAATTGATCTTTCGTTGCGACGCTCTCAATCATGAAGTGGAAAGTGATTGCCGAGCAAGGCTGTGTAAGGCTTTGTTGAGAGAAAGGACGCAATAATCCGTACATATGTGATCTGCGCACACACCAACAATCCACCCAGGTAATGAATCGGGCTTGTTCGTTGGCAAACAACAACCCCGCGCTTGGGTTGGCCTTTGAATTTCGGTTATCGATGGAGGGGGCTAGTGTCAGTTTAGCTTATGAGCCCCTCCCAACAGCGGCTGAGTCGAGGAATGGGGCTGTCTCTGAAGCACAGGACAGGAGCGCGACAGTTACTTTGTAACCTGTGCCTGCAACCCCAACACCACAAGAAGCATGACTAAGAAAATGACTCGCCAGACGGCATAGGAGGAGAAGCAGATGCGGCGGATGCGGCAGACATTCTTGCTCGCCTGTGTGGTTCGCGGATCGCCCAAATAGTGGTCACGACCATCAAGGATTTACAAGCAGCCAACAGTAATTTTACACCAGCAGCATGCGTTTCTGCTCCCCTGACAACAAGGGGCAGCTGGAATCCCCGCGTCAGAGGCTAAAACAGACCAAACGGATGCGGTGGGAAGTGGCAGAAAGGTACCACCCACAGCGGATTCGCTGCTACAGACAGCAAGGTGCCACGCTCCGTCATTCCACTGAGCTCAAATTTTCAAAGTCCTCGACAGAACGGCGGTACTGCATGGCTATTGCCTTCCTCGCATGACTGGCCGCGCGTGTCGTCAAGCTCAGGCGTCACACACGCACACTCACTTACACTTACACACAACCCGAAGCGTCTGTCAGCGCGGGCAATGGCGGCGGCCATGATCCACAGACGACCCGAGTCCTCCTTGCAGGACTTTCTCTTTCCCCTTTGCTACATGGAACCTGCAACCGCCGGGCAAGCGGTAATCCATGTGTGTGTGAGTGCCGCAGTTCAGGAGATCCCATCCTTGGATGATGTGTCCGACATAGCCAGCGGCTTGCTGGACTCTCAGCGGGGAATAGAAGGGATGTCATGGGAGTGAAAGGAGGGCGTACAGCGGCTTGAGACTCCTGCTGACTTCTTGCAAGCTGATCGGTCGCCGTCGCAGTCACAGACTAGCCCAAAACCCAAACTCAAAGGCAAAGTCGAACGAGCAGGCTATAGTGAGTTGTAAGCATGTAAACCAATGATGGACCAACCCAACGGGACAAGGCGCGGGGAGCATGGCCTTGGGCTGCAACAAACGAATGGGGCGAGCATGCGAGCGCGTTAACGGGGCTGCTATTTTTTGCGTTGCAGATGGCAGATGCCGCAGTTTCTAGCAGAGCTCGCTTTCCTCCCGAGCGGCCAGAGACCGGGTGATGATAGCGATAGTGTAGGTGATATGGAAGTTGATGCCCAGGCTTGCTACGGAGATGGACGCTGATATCCAAGAAAGTGGGCGACGCGGCCTGTTACAACACTGCGTTGTTAGTCGTCTGAATCAAGGATCGCAGGCTGCCGACAGGGACGAAGGCGGCCAAGGAGCGTGATCCCTGCGGTGTGGGTTGTACTTTGGCCGCGTGGACGCTGTGGTGAAGCACCAATCCATTGAATTGTTCATTTCATTTCAGTTTTCGCTGATGCAAAGTGCTTTTTTTTCGGCTCGCAACCTTCTCAGGTCTCACCCTTTCGATCCTGCACTGCCTCATCTGATTGGCCAGCTCGGGCTTCGCCCGCAACAAGTCTCGCTCTTTCCGAAAGTTCAAGTTACATGCAGAGCACTAATACAAACCTGGCGGCATCAGCTTCTGCTACCTGATACCTAGAGAGATTCGCTTATCCGAACAACTATTGAAATGCTCCTGTTTATAGTTTGAGCAAGATTTAGGGCTATGTGAAGTCCAATGTTCCATCCTTTCCAATTGCTGTGGTACCGCCCACCTGATCGTATTGACTGTATCGTTTGTGTTTTTGTTAACGACTTACAAAACGCGTTTCTTACCTTACAGGCTGCGGAGAAGGCCCCATTGCCTTTGCTCCACTTACTGTGTACCGTTATTGTAGCATCTTAGATCTGCTCCCCACACAACCCACAATTTTTCACATCCCTGCTCTCTGTCCAGGTGTCCAGGCTCCGGCAACAGTGTTGTGCTAAACGGAGCTTTATCCGTTTCCGTTTTCTCTCGTGGCTCAACCCGTAGACCACATCGACGCTCGAGCGGTCTTCACCAAGCCGTTCCCGCGACCCAATCAGACGCTGCGAAACACAACATGCCGCCCGATCACTTGCACACAACCCGCAAGCACTGATTGATGGACCAATAGGCCAACGGCCCGCTGGTCGCTAATACTGTGCCTTTTCAGGTCCAGGTCAAGGTTGCTTTTGCCCTTTTTCGCAAGGAGCCAAAAAGTCCTGGACGCTGAAACTCCACATCCACTCATCAACCACCATCATAGCACATCATCACGATGGCGTTGCCCCCCTCATCTCGGATCGTGCTGTGGTCGTGATTGTGGTTGTGGTTGTGGGTTGTGGTGAATGCACGGATTCGGGTCCGGCGCATGGCTTGCTGCGTCGTCTGCGCTGTCTGCGTGGCTTGTGCAGTCCAATCCATTCATTATCCATCAACAGAGCAACGCCGTCTCGTGCAGGGGGAGGCGGATTACGGATATGATTTGCGGCCACGGGTACGGATGTACCATGGAGGGGCAAATCGTGACACGCCTGGTTGCTGCTGTTGTGTCGTTCCAACTTCCAACTGGCGTTGACTCGTTCTTGATGGAATGATAAGACCTCGCACTTCGGAGCTTGATTTGAAAAACAAAGGAGAACGAGAGATCCCTCGCGTGCAAGTCACCGATGTCGAGTCATCCGACGCACGGAACGGCCTCGGCTGCTTTTGTCCTTCAGTAACCTTGCCTGCAACACTTGTAATTCCCTCTTTGATGGAGCTGCTCCGCCAGCGACCGCCACTCCAGCACCCTCACACGAAGTAAAGGAACAGAAAAAATATCACTACCGGGAGCTCCGACCAAAAACCCACGACCCGCAGGTGGGTGATCCAAGCCGCATCTCAGCACTGAAAAGTTTCGGCTGTCGGGCCCCCTGCACTCCATTGTCGCCATGCCACCGAAAATTGAGGTTTCCGAGGAACGTGTAGCGTGTAGTGTAGCGTGTAGTGTAGCGTATAGTTTAGCGAGGTGTTTGCAAATGGCCAACAGCATATCAGGCGGTTGGACGTTGGACCTATCATACCGTCCGGTGTCCAGGTTGTTTCGGTGTTTGCGAGCCTGCTGCTCCGTACTTACGTCCGCCAACTGCTTGTTGATGAAGTACTTACACATGGACGGAAGTCGGAGCGTCTGCAAAGAGAAGGTCGCCGCTGAGTGGAGGCGCTGGTAAGTTGCAACTCCAGATGCAATGGAACAACGCAGGCCCGCCTGCCGCTCACTTCAAGGACGTCTTTCCTGGCCAGCCAGCATCCTGGCGACGAGAGCTACAAAAGACCCCAGGGTCCAAGAACCCTGTTTCGGCGCACGTCAGCCCAGATTTCGAGGAGCAGCTACGGTGGGAAAAGGACCCAGCTCACCCCCACCAGCTCGGCCTTCCGGACTCGATCCGGCCAACCCCGGGACACAGGTTCGGGGTCCCACGGCCCCCGTGCTCGGAGGAAGCTGTGGTCATCTCTGCGCTTGGGCTTTTGGCTCTTGTCCTGGGTCTCCTGCTGCCGCTTGCCCATTTCAGGTGCCCCTTTTCAGGCCGCCTTACCGACTTCGGGTCAAGCCACCCCTTAGCCTTCAGGCGTAAAGCAGGTATGTACATCGCCTGCAACACCGCCCAAGAGCTGCTGGATTGGCCGTCTGCACGTTTGATCTTTGACGGATCACACAGACAAGTGCGTCACTGTTCCATACAGTGCACACAATAACCAGCATGATCCAGCTTCAAAGTCTACCTTACATGTACGGAGAGGTCTCGCCACTGCCGTCGGCTGTCTCTAGAATAGCGTACAAACGGATCAGTGCAAAGGGCGGAGCTGTCAAACCCGCACCAAAAGTAATGTCCAACAAAATGCCGCTTGCCGATTCCTAGGTACTGTTCCTCCTGCGCATGGTGTTGGGTCCGTCCTGCGTGTTTGACTGCCGTTCTGTGTGGTGGGAGTTTGAGATTGCTATCGACACGAACATATGATGACATATGATGGAGACTTCCGGACTCCCACTAGACACCTGCTTGCAGCCTGAGAATAACAAGACATGTTCGTATCCACAGATAAGCATGGTTATAGGGATAGTTGATACCTGAGCGGCCTGCACTACATGGAAGCCTATATTCTAGCAAGACGGATTTTTGCACCAGGTTTCACACAAATAACTTCTTTGCCTGCCTGTTTTTCCCATGCCGTGAGGGAGGATGAGCTGAGCGTCTTGGCCGGAAAGAGACTTCCATCCAGTGTCGACGTCGCCTAGCTTTTTGGAAAAGGTCATGAAACACCTCCTGTGCCCTTTCTGGGTGACATTCTCGGCCCAAGCCGATTGATCACTCAGAAATGCTGCTGCTGTGCTGGACTGCACCTCTCGCCACACACACACACACACACACACAGAGAGAGAGAGAGAGAGAGAGAGAGAATCACACTTGGCCAGTGTTCAGCAACTTCCGTCACCTGACGACGGATTTCGTGCCGGTCTTGTTCTCTTGGCCGGCCACACCACACACTCACGCACGCGTCCAATCGACTCCTGCCTACTTTTAATCCCTATTCCTTCTTCCCATATGTCATTAGCCAGCGAGCCACCCGTGACCAGGATCGACGAAGTGCGTATCCGATCCCTTGTTCTGATGTCCAACCGAACGTGATCTATCGTGTGGAGGCCCGTTCAATGCCCTGTTGCCCATCAACACGGATGTGTCAGGCCGGTAGGCAACCAGGCAGCAAGGCAACCCTATGATTGGAAGCCGTTTTTGAGACGACGCATGTACGCGTATTGCTGCTTGTTCCGATTCTCGGCTCAAGTAACCGCTTTGCTTTGCTTTCTGGTTTTTAGGTCGATATCCTGAACGGAGTTGCAAAACCACACATTCCGATCGTCAATAATGGAGACGATAAGCCCCGCGCTATCTGTGGTCAAGTTATTCTTGGTGTCTGCAATACGTACAAGTATACTTATCCGGGATATTATTATGATATTCCCAATGGAAAATCTTTTGTTTAAGGAGCTTCACAGGTTGATCTCAAGCCACACAGTTTTCAGCCCTAGCAGGTTGCATTTGTTTGGCCGATAAAGGTTGACGAGCTGGTAGCCCGTAGGCAGGGGAGTTTGCAACTTTGTTTTGGCCCATCTCGCTGATCTTAGGATGACTTTGCCGAAGACTCTGGTTGATCAGTGAAAGTTTCTCCGAGCACCGTATGGATGGATATGTATTATATAGTCTAGCATTGAAGTCAGAGCCTCGCTAAGCCCCTCCAATGCACAATGTACTTAGTTGCGAAGGGATAAATGCGTACGCCTCTCCTAGGTGCTGCAAAGTTGGCATGTGGCAATCCTGCAGGTAGAACTGGCACTGCACAGGATCCTATATATTTCCATATGCATGCTCGGGGATACTGAGAGACCTGTAATAACATATTGTTCAGTTACATGGCTAGTACCTCTTGTAGTTGACTCTATGACAAGAGATATAGTACGAAGGCAGGCTACGATCTCGAACAGGACACCGCCTGTGTTAACTTCAATTATTTATACCCCAACCTCCAGGCTTCATACTCGGATGAGTGAATGAATGTTTCCTATATACTCTTTAGGCAGTACTGAGCTATGTCTATGTCTCCATGCTCCCCAAAAGGAGTTTGTGATATACCTTGTCTTCATGCTTGATAATATTAGAGCAAACGGGGACATGTTGTAATTAGATCTTGTCAGCGAGGAACTTCATATTGGTTGTTTGAAATGATTGTGAGGTAAAGCAGCGTCTTTTGTGTTGAACAATACGGCGAGCCCCATATCTAGCTCAAGAATTAGGGTCATGTCTCCTTTTCCAATCTTAACGATGAATAGGATCCATATTTAATAGACACTAGCTGTTGAGAATTATCAGATGCTCATCCTAAACTCTGTCTTACCTTTTTAAATATCCAAATCGAACTACTTTATTTTCATAGAGTCTATGTGCTATATCGTCTGGAAGGTTGGAGTTATCAAATCCCCACTTTGATCACTCTTAGCCCGACCCTCTGTACTTGTCTCCTCCCAAGCCTTGCTATCGTGTGATGCAATGCGCAGTCGTTTTGTCTTGGTGCACATTTTCTCAGACAAATTCCAGCTGCAGTTTGAGAGCTCACCATTGTTGATAATTGAGGTAAATACATGCTACGTCTCATGTATGTTTATGTTCAATCATATTATCGGAAATTTACTCTAGCCCTTCTTGTTTCTTAACTAAGAAAACTCAAGCAACCATGTCCATTCAAACTCTAAGGTTTATATTCTGAAATACTCACCAGTCAAGTCTTGATCATATGAAGTGTGGAGCCCCAACTATTTTCACGTGTCTAATTCATTTGAGTAATACAAGATTAATAGTTAGGGGAAAGTTTTTTTGGCGCAGAACAACATTAACTTGATATACTATGCTTGACCCGAAATTTCAAGAAGCCCAACACAGCCCTTCACCTTTGTCAATGCTATTGTACGCACGGAAAGATTGGATGTGGATGAAGACATTACTCTACCACAGATTCACATTAAGCTGCTCAAGATTTGGTGTTTTCAAGTTGAGAATTCATATCAATACACGCCAGAGAGAACCCTTACTTATGTGCCTTGATTTCCAAGACCAGCCAGGACGAGAAGGAAACTTGTAACGATTCAGAAAGACCTCTTGAGATGGGTTCGAGAGTTGCCAGGCTGCTGATTGAGAGATAGGAGTTCTCACACAACCAATGTGGCCGTTGTGGTTACCAGTTGGTAAGCAACTCTTTGTACTGCTGACTGAAGAGTTTCTTGGGCCAGATGACCCTGCTTGGAATTTATTTATATCTCATGCATTCTTGTGGCTTCCATTCCTTCTTCCTCAACAGTACAGACTGTTGAGAGTCAACATCCTTGGGTGGTGAGGAACACTTTCCCAATGTTCAGTTATTGGGGGCGGATATCAAAGTTTGATGGGTCACAGCTCCCTTCTACTCCGATCAGTGAGTTGCACGGAAGCTGCTTTCCCAGACAGAGTCATTGTTGGTCGTGACAAAACTGGAGCTCAAAACCTGAAAAAGACATAGCTTGAATTTCCAGGGCATAGTTTTGCCTTAGACATCGGTTTGTATTGAATTTTTAAGGGTTCAAAACCTGTTGACAGCCTTCCACATAGCTAAACTGCGCTAACAATCACAAGTCCGGTTTTTCTATTCCGGGATACGTCTCGGACGTATGCTTATGTGAGAAGATAGCAAGCGAGATGAAGATACAGAATATCGCAAAAGCTTGATTCTGTTGCACTCACACAGTCCAGACTTCGGATAGAGAACCTCACTTATAGATGGGAGAGGTAGCCCGAGTACGGTATAGAGAGAGAACTCGATGAGAAAGGTCATGGGGTAATAGAGATAGAATTGTATACGTGAAACAATGATTTCGAACAGAATACGAAGCCCACTCCTTACCTGACGCTAAGAGATGGGCTCATGCTATGACAGGGAGGATGGGCTAGTCTTGCTTTCAACCCGTGCTACGCTGCCTCAAGAGGAGAGATACAAAGTGGATGCAACTCGTCCGTTGCATATGTGCTAGTGAAGTTCTGAGGGTTGCAAGGCCGCTAATCATGTTGGTAAGGTCTGTTGAGCTTGGAGGAAGTAAAGAGATATGCTCTTTGATATGATCATGCCACAGAGAATGGCTTCAATGGAAGACAATCCGTCCACGTCGCTCCGCAAGATGCTATGTAGATCTACGAAGTAACATCATCCATTCTCACAACACCCCCATGCATATTAGTGGAAGGAAACACCCAGATAGATACCAGAATCAAGATGTTGCAGGTCGATATCGCTCAGTAGACACACCAACCACCCCAAAAAATATCAATAGTGGGTCATCGACGAAATTGTCGAGCAGCGGATTCCAAATCATTTCGACTTAGCCACTTCATATTCACATTGGCTCGATCTGGTCATCATGAACAGAGTCCGCCAATCTGTCGCGTTTGGACCGATCGCCTACACCATATTGTGCATGATAAGGGACAGCGATGCTCTGATCATGACAAGAGGCGACACCATATGGACCAATCTCTACCAAAATCTCGTCAAAGCGTTGCTAAGAACATCAACAGCGGACCAATTGCGATATCGTCGACGCAACAGACAGCAATGACCTGACCAATCTGGCCAACTTAAGCTGCTTCATCTCCCGACATCTCGACCAGGCTAGTATAAACTGCATCCTAATTAACCCCATCCAGATCGAGCCTCCTGCACACCCAACCTTAACAGGCAAGGTACATATTAAGATCTTCCATCCGAAAGTGGCAAACTGCATCCAGCAACAGCCCCAAAACGTTAAAAGTAGTTACATATGTAAACATCACAAATCCCCCACAACGGCAACAGCCATGCTGATGATGGTGATATATCCGGAGCCCGGGTTGAACTGTCCGGACCGCCATATCACTGCAGTCGGGCACCCATAACAAAAACAACGTTCTAGAACACCAACCTCAGAAATCACTGGAGAGCGGTAGACGGTAGATCAGGGCGGTGTGTCGTACATACGCCATCCGAGACACATAAAAGACGGACAGCCGATGCATGTTGTGGGTTGCGTGTTGTATTGCAAAGTAAAGCTAAGAAAGCCTCAAACACCCGCAACTCTATGCCAGCCAACTTCACAATGATCAACTGCACGTACATATCTAGTGTACAACAACGACATCTGATAAGTCATGATTGAGCTTACACTAGCCATAGGGCGAACTACGTGTAATGTGGCTCCTCAAATCGGAGAGCCAACCGCAGCGGGATTGGTCAACACAGATCGCCCCGACAGAATGCCATTGGCAGAGAGAGGGCTAAACACTTGCAGATGGGGCAAAAAATGAGTTGTTATCCTAATGGCTTAATGGACGATGAGACCGGCGGTTTGGTAGGACTTTAACGTTCCAGAACGTTGCAAGAATGATGATGATGGAAGTATGCCATCATCCGAGGCTATGCTTTGTTGAGGCATCCTGGCCTTGTTTAACATCTGACAGAGTAGGCCGGCGCTTTCGCCGCTGGATCGCGGCCACGATACTGCTTGAACATGGTTGAGATATCATTCAACGGTGGCCAAGCCTGTAGGAAAATCTGGGGAAAAAACCAACTAGATCAAAAGGACAATTTTCACCGCCTTTCTGTGCTGGCAGACGGGTGGATATGAGATCTACACTATGAGAAGCAGGTCATGATCTTGCAGACTCTAGTCATCATACCCACAGTATGATCGTTTACTAGTGTCGGCCGGCATGACGTGCCACCGAAGATCACTGATAGCAGGAGGAATGATCGAAACACGGAGGAGTAAGAGCAGGAGCAGGTATCTGCAGAACAACCCCGCCGATCGCTAACAGCCCCTCCGTACGCGTTCCTAATCGGAACAGAAGCCCGAAACCCCTCAGATCCGTCTACTGGTCTGCCTCCAGTTTAGTATCCGCCCCTGAGCTGCATGGCCCCAACTGACGTGATGTGCTGAGGTTTGCCACTCAACGGGCCTGCATATCATGACTGATAGCAAGAGGAACACGTAGTCGCGTCTCATCCGTCCAAATCTGCCATCCATGCGGCTATGCCTGGTGCCGAGAACGAAGGACCGACAGGCTCCGAATCGTTTTGGTCTTCTGCCGGAGCGGATGGCATTTTGGAAGCGGACAGCGGAACAGTTGTTGTCGTCTTGAGCGGGGGAAGGCCAGGGATGTCGGTATCGAACCTAAGTTTCACCCAAACAGAATGGATGACGACCGAATTGGTTGATGAGCCGTGGATCTATGAAGGCGCACGTGTCCATGGCAAAATCGGCCAGGGCAACATCGAGTCCTCACCGCCTGGAGTGGAGCATCCTGCTGGATAGCAGAGGTGAGTTTGCGGATGTGACAAGCAAAGAGGGCACCTATGAGGTTTAAGCTTCATGTAGAAGCGGCGGACGGTTGCATGAATAGTGAGAAGAGATGATTATGGAGTCGCCAGATCCAACATCGACATAGGAGAGGGTGGAGTATCGGAAATATGGTTGAGGTTGGATTCGGGTCCGTGTGCCCTTCTGGCAAGACGCTAAGAGATTGGCCCTGCAGGAAGCGACGCAACGGCCAGTGTTCGAGATGCTCCCAGCCCGGCGGAACTGGTCTGGGGCATGGACCGGGCCGCGGATTGGTCAGGTGGGATCGACAGACAACAAGCGAGGGACCCATTCGAGGGTCTCGGAGGAGCCGGAGGACTCTTCACGCACACCCCCTCTCCTATTACGCACCGAACGGACAGAGAAGACACAGTCCAAATCCAGGACCCTGGGAAGAGCTGGGGGCTTGGCCCTTGATGACCGAGATCCCTGCTTCTTGGGCAGCAAAGTTGGGTAGGACAAAGGCAGGAAACACGAACCCAAAGATGGTAAGAAAATATTTGGTGATATTTGGTGCCCGTCACAGGCTGTGTTATGTAGTTGGTCAGGCAGAGAGGGTGCCTAGGAGGTGAAATCGCCTGTGGCCATCAGCCGTGACTTGTCTTTCACCGGCGGATCGCTGAGACTTGACGGTTAAAGCCGGCCTAGAATAAGCTATATCTCATAGGTAGAAGTCAAAAGAAACAGCGTCAAAATGGGATTGGACGATAATAGCGCTTATGGGAGATCGACTGTTCGCGGCAGGCCTCATGACATTTTGTGGCTGCAGATATGCATCTCGAGGGACAAGATCAGAAATTGCGGGCTTGATTCCATGAAGTTTCAGACAGTCCTTCAGTGCTTTGGAGAGGGAGCCTAGGGTTGATGGAACAAGCGGCGGCGGCGTCTCACAGGTTGGGCATCCAATCGAGGGCCAGCTCATCTGCCAAGGAGGTTGGGGGCACCAGGAGGGAAAGAGTCTTTTTTGTGCGTTTTGCCATTGAGCCTTTTTTTCCCCCGTTTTCGGAAAGCTGCGACAAAGCGTGCATTATGGCCAGGAAAAAGAGGGCAGGAAGGCGCAGGAGAGGTCAGACAAGACGTCCTGGACGCAAGACGTTGAAATCGCGAGGATACGTGGCTCAACTTAATGCCCAACGGTGGGGCAGCTTGTTAAAACAGTCCCGTTTATTGGTTGCTCCACGTGCTCCGCCGGGCGGACAGAGCCGCGCATACCTATTCTGGGTAGTGGGGCAAGCGGGGCAGGAGCGGCTCGCATCACGTTCTGCACACACAGAGCAGGACTCAAATTTTCAGACTTTTAGAATTTCACTTCTTCCCTTCATCCACAATACCTGCCCAGGGGCCTGTTCTGCCTGTTCCAGACAGCCTAGTTGCGATGCGCTCAGGACAGATGTTTAAACCAGACTGCCCCTCCGCCAATTGCCCACAATTCCCTTGCAAGGCCCTTTAGATTTGGGCAGGACGGGAGCCAGTGGTTCAGAGTTAACCGGACATGACACCACAGCGGCCTGTGAAAAGGCCAGGCATCCAAAAGTGGACTGTGTGTGATTTGTTCAATTTCGTTGGTTGTTAGACAACCTTGACCAGTGGTTTGGCAAATCTACCCGTGACTATCGGCACGCGCAGCAAAAGAAAGGCAGTGGATGGGAGAATAACAGGAACAGATGTAAGAAGTATACAAGCAAAATCAGGCGGAATGGTAAAGCAAAGCAGAATATAGGCGCCCCTCCCGCTGGCACTAGCCGAGCCCACACAACGCAGCAGGCAAGCGGGCAATGCAATGGCTGTCCGGCTAGCTGGGAGGATGAATGGATGAAGCTTGAATCAAGGAGCAGGTAATTATCATGGCTTATGGATTGCGATCTGGTTAGGTAGTTTTTTGCCGCCTGCCTTAGCGTCCTAGCCGGCGTATACGTACACCACCTCCTTACAGCCGCTTACAACACATTACAGACACCCCAGACCCGGGCCACCGGGTTCTAGGTTCGCTTGCAAACGGCCACAGCAGCTAGAAGCCACACACTTTGAGCCCGACCTGACCTTGTTTGCCTCCGTCACCGAGCCCGTCACCCGTCACCCATTATGGCGGACCATCTATGCCCAATCCCAACGTCTGGACTGCCCGCTGACACCGCCAGCCGCTCAATTTCACGCAATCCGGGCTGCTGAGCTGTCCTGCTTGCCGCTGCTCTGTATCCGATTCATTGTCGTTGTTTCGCGAGGCTGGCAAGCCACAGCCATCGTATGGACGGTGACTCACGGGATACTGCGTTGATCCATCGCAATCCTGGTAATGGAAGTTGAATGCTGAGCAGTCGGTGAGGTTACACGCGAATGAGGTGTACGCCCGGCCGCTAGAGCGGGTCTTGACGGTGTTCTGGTGGTCGAGATCGCTGCGGGACAAGCCCTGCCAGACGTTGCGGCACAGCGGGACTGCTACGGGACCCCACCGACTGCCGCTGGCGCCCATGGCTCATGCCCCATCAAAACCAAGCGATCCTGCACGCCCTAGGCCCGCTTTGTCTTCTCACCTCTCTTCTTCCCCTGACGTGCATCAATCCAGGTCGTCCGCCTCTCTCGTGCCCACAAAACAGTACCCCCCTCCCCTTTCCTCCCAAAAGATCGAGATTTCCGCTCGCGATGCCCACTTGTGACAACACATCTCCATGCCGAGACTGTGACTACGACCCAATGAAGACCTGAGTTCCTAACTGCGACAAAGAGACGCCGGCAAACTTGAAAAGTGAGAGAGTAAATATTCGACACGGCCTAGGGCACATACAGAGAGAGGACACCGTTCTAGACATTCCTCCGAGCGGCAGCGGCAGCAGACTGCAACTCCTGATCAGCATCATCATCTCATAAAAGATTCAGAAACACGACCCATGGAGAGAGAACGACAGTACATCCGCCCAAGAGTAGGCGGAATCATCACCCCCGCGGGCGATGGCCGCCCCGCTGCTCGCTCTGCTGAGTGGGCGACAAGTAACCGTGAGCATGACGGACAGCAGCAGCAGCCTGTGAGGTCTATCTTAAGGAGGACAACCCTTCGGCCGTCAATGAGGCCACGCCGGAACTCGGATAGTTCTGTCACATCGTCTAACCTTCCACCATCCGGAGGTGGGAGCAGCGACTCTGAACTGACCCCTCCCCCTTCTCGCATTCCTCCTCCTCCCCCATCCTCAACAAGCTCGTTGCCAAGGAAGGTTTTGAGGCCTCAGTATCCTATTCCTGCTGAACGCCAGACAGTCATCAATCTCAGGCCGACCAGGGGAGCTTCTGGCACTCATGCTAGCTATCGTGCCCCTCCTCCTGCTCGTACCCTCATCCCCGCTCCGTACCTGTCCGATACCAGGCTGGTTCGTCACGATCCTTATGATCGACGCGACCGCTACAATGACTTCGACGCCGAAACCGATTCTGTCTCCGACACCTCGGATGTGTCGTCGACCACCCAGACTACCTCGGTCGTCTCGTCCTCGACGGTGACACAAACGACCACAACTTCGACGGAATCGGAGTCGGACGGAACGTCCTGTGCCAGTGATGTGACCCCAACAGAGACGGTTCATACGACCAAGAGCACTCCGTCAGTTCGTTTCACCCCTAGCGTCATTGGCTCGAGCTCAAGTGTTGTCAGCTCTGTTCCTCCCGGCCGTTCAGGCTCCAGTGTGGCTACCTCGACCACTAGCCGTTCGTCCAAGCCGTGCCAAAACCTTCGGCCGTCCAAGGCCAGCTCCGACTCCGACCGGGCAGTCACGAAGAGCAGCCCGAGAGCAGTTCAGATCAACATGAAGCTTCCTCCTCCGAGCTTGGATACACCTGAGATTCGCTATCTCCACGAGCTCGTCAAGACCCAACAGGAGCTGGAGCGAAGCCTTCAGCACAAGATTGATCAGATGGAAGGCCAGATTGAGGATCTGCGTGAAAAGGAAGCCATCGCGAGAAGGGAACGTGACGAGGCCAATGCTAACCTGATGGCTGCCGAGCGTGAGAGGGAGTGTGCCGAGAGGGAACGCGACGCCGAACGCAATAGCCGGTACGATCTCGTCAGATTATCCCAGCGGCAGCAAAACATGCTTGACGAGCTTCGTAGCAACTACGACTTTGCGAAGGCCCAGATCGCCGAGCTTGAGCAGGAGAAGGCTGCCGAGCGCGACGTCTCTATGGGTCTTCAACATAAGCTGGACGAAACCAAAAAGGTCATCGATGAACACAAGAAGATCATCGAGGAGCACAAGAGGACCATTGAGCTACAGAAGAACATGATCTTCGATGTCGAGAAGGAAAGGGACACGATCAAGGCGGCCAAGGCTAAGGTGGAAGAGGAGGTTGCCCGGCTCCAGAAGGACTTCAAGAAGCACCTCGATGGATGCAAAGAGCACGAGGGTCTACTGGAGCAGCGCATCTCTGCCCTGGAGGCCAGCCGGAACACCCTAAAGGAACAGCGTGACACCAAGGACAAGGAAATTGCTGAAATGGCTGCAGAGCGTGAACGTTTGAAGGCGGAGATCGCGGTCCTCAGTGCTCGTGTGGCTACGCTGTCTGATTCATTGAAGCTTGCCCAGGACGAGCAGGTTAGGATCAGGCAGGCGGCTGAGGAAGAGAAGCAGGAGATCCTGCAAGCGGCAGAGGCGGTGAAACGCAAGATCATGACTGACGCTGAGGAGGACAAGAGGAAGATTAAGGAACAGGCCGAGGAGGAGCAACGCAGAATTCGGGAAGCTTATGAGGCCGAGAAGGAAGCGATCCGGAAGGACGTCGTTGCGGAACACCTGGCGCTCGAGGAACGGATCAACGAACTGGAGCAGGTGAAAGAGGCGTTGATGAGCACCAAGGCCGCGGTTGAGGAGGAGAAGTCTGAAGCTCAGGCGAAGCTTGCGACGGCAACCGAGGAAGTCGCTAAGCTCACGGCGCAGTTGTTGGAGCTGACAGCAGGCGAGTCGGCCCTCAAGGCCAACATCGCCAGCCTGGAAGAAGAGCTTTCGTCCTCCAAGGCTGAAGTGACTAGCCTACAGGGGCAGGTTGACAACTTGGTGAAGGATAAGGTTACCCTCGAGGCCAACCTCAACGCGCTGGTCGACGAGAAGGCTCAGATGCAAGGGCGGATTCACAATCTCGAGACTGAGCTTGCTGGCGCGAAGGAGGCCAATATCTCTCTCGCCCAGCAGAAGTACCAGATTGACCAGGACGTTGCCGGCATTCAGGGTGCTCTGGAGGCTTCCCGAGACCAGGTCAAGAAGCTCGTGGAGGAAAAGGTTGCCCTGCAAGCTCAGGTCGAGAAGGTCACTCCTTTACAGGCGGCCAAGACCGAGCTTGAGGGGAAGGTAGCCGAGCTGCAAGGCAGGATTGCAGAGTTGGAGGGCAAAGTCAGCCAGCTCCAGAACGAGGCTGGCAAGATTCCTGTTCTGTCGAGCGAGAAGCAGGCTGCCGAAAGCAAAGTCGCTGAGGCCCAGAGCAAGCTCGCTGAGGTTGAGGGTCAGAAGGCTGAGCTTGAGACCAAGCTGGCTCAAGTTCGCGCCGAGGCCGCGAAGCTCCCTGCTCTTGAGTCGGCTAAGTCCGAACTCGAGGGGCAGGTATCGAAGCTTCAGGTCAAGGTCGCTGAGCTCCAAGCGGAGGTCGCCAAAGACCCTAACTCGGCTGTGGCGGCGCTCATGGCCCAGCTTGACGCGAAGACTCAGGAGATATGCCGGCACGTTGAGCAGATCAATGTGCTGACAGAGGCCAACTCCGGATTGTCGACGCAGCTTGGTGCGGCCAGGCAGCAGCTCGAAACGACGCAGAAATTGCTCGACAACATGACGCAGTCTTACAACATGGCTACAAACCAGATCATCGAGCTTCAGCAGCGTGTAGATAAACTTTCATCCGGATCCCGCAGGTCGAGCCGTTCTCGTCACTCGTCGCCGCAGAAGAAGGATCGGGAAAGCAGCAAGAAGGACAAGCAGCTCGTCGTGGTGCGCAACCGGGAGGACAGAGGAGGGGCCCTGTCAGTGATGCTCCAAATTGCCGCCGGCATTTAACTCTAAACACACAGCACAACCACCAACCAGCCACTTCACGCAACCCAGCCTACCAATCACCCGACCAAAACCCGTTAACGCCAGCCCCCTTATTCTCCCCCCCCCCCTTCTCCGTCA
>Ga0065720_1019207_pt1 | contig 32748 bp, 20 predicted proteins | sample Thericmetagenome_FD_59107 | JGI IMG/M metagenome (GOLD analysis project Ga0065720, IMG submission 59107) | Thermophilic microbial communities from the Joint Bioenergy Institute, California, USA of rice/straw/compost enrichment - eDNA_2 v2... | ecosystem: Engineered > Solid waste > Grass >... | reverse complement strand
ATAATCTACCCAACCAAAAAAAAAAAAAAAGAATTAAAAATCTCCAGATTCAAAGATCCTATCAGATGAAGCCATTTGTCCTAACTTCAAAGTTCCATCATCCCAAGAACCAGAAAGATCAAACTGTTGAACAGAGATCTTGCTTAAATCGTCCATCTTCTGAATAGTCTTCTCAACCACTTTATTACTAGAGCCTTTCTTTTCTATCTTGGGAGAATCCGTAGGGTTGACAGCTAGAATATTAGACATAATAATGAAGCAATACGATCTGTCTGAGTTGTAATACTCTTAACGGGCTTCGATGAGCCCCTTGGAGTTTTATGATTCGTCGGAGTTCTAGAAAAATCAACAAGAAAGTCATCAGATATACTGGTCTTTTCCATAGACTATATTTACATGTCTACTTGGAGCAGTTTCAGAAGAATTAACAGTCTTCACTGACATGTTCTTCAAGAATTTATTCACATTTACTCCATGCTTAGAATTATTGCGAGCAATATGATGATGGTGCTCCCTGAAATCCCTATGCTCAGCACTATTGGGAACGGAATTTTGTGTCTCCATATTCATTGCACTTATTTTCAAGAAATCCAGATCATTCTTATCCTGAGATTTCTTCCTGCCAGAGAAAGGCCTGATATTTGATAGCGATGAACTGTCATTCTTAGATTCACTAGGAACTGGCCTATACACATCTCTATGCGAGCCAGCTTTCCCCTAATAGCTTAACCAAATCAAAAGTTCTACTACTGCATATCGATAACTGGTCTTGAATCTTGGATCTATCGGCTTATTACTCGGCATAAAAGTGTAAGTCTTCAGATTGTCTACCGATTTGGCAGCAGTCATTGTGCTGTTGAAGTACTTCGCAGAGAGATCACTATCGTTTCTTCTATGCCCAGAAGCAACAGGCTCCTCTCCGAAGAACTCTGCTTGCTGTTCGGTTTCTTGTTGGTCTGTATGTGTAGTCTCATATGTCCTTGTAAATATCCCAGCTAAAAACTAAATAAATGTATTAGCCTACTTACTTTTCAGTTCCTGAGATTTATAGGACCTATTGCTTGTTAGCTTATAAAGCTCCTGTTGCTTCTTTTTCTTATTGAGGAGCTCTCTGACTTTCTTAAACTCCTCCATTCTTCTAAAGCTCTGGCTCTTTCCACTCATCGGTCTTGACTTGCTTCCTGTACTTAGCTCTCCTCTATTCTTTAAGTATTCGGTGAGTGGGTCATAGTCAGGATCCAATAGTCTGTCATCGGACTCATCATGTGACCTGAGATCATTCTTCCTCTTGGTATATTTCATCGGCCTGGTAAAGAAATCTGAAGTCATTGGACGACTCACAGTAGGTGAAGGCACATTTCCGTCTTCAGGAGGTTGAGGTTTCATCTTCTCATATAAATGTCTCACAACCCCTGTAGAAATTCCCTCTTGGAGCTTTTTTTGAGATTGGGAAAGAGGATGTCTCATTGTAATTTTCTTACCTGGACGCAGACCCTTATTTGAGGTTGTAGGCCTAGATTGCTGTAGGGTATCCAGAGTATTGCGAATAACAGAATCATTCAGATCAGCCTTATCAGCCTGTTTAATGATCTGTTGAGTCTTATTTTCTATAACTCTTTTTCGCATTAAGCCAAACTGGACCTTGGGGTTGTCAACGAGCTTCCTTGGAGGCAATGAGTTTTTAAAATATAAACCTATGTTATGGATTATTTGATGAGATGGTGATTGGAAAAACTTTTCCTCATAGCTTGTACTGGTTGGGGAGGTAAGCCCTCTTAGTAATAAGTCATTATGCTTTTTGAGCCTGGCTTGCTCAACGATGTCCTTTCTGGTAGGACTCTTAAGTGGTGATCCCCAGGTGCTGCTTTTTGGAGATTTGGTTCTTAGTAATTGATTGAAGAGGGAGTTTTCTTTGGGATCTAGGAATGTGTTGATAATATCTTGATCTCTGACCTTGTAGTCAAGCTGGAGATTGTAGCTTTTGATGGGAATTGGACGAGTGATCTCCTGTTGGTACAAGTGCAGCATTTATTTAGTAAATATATTTTATTTTTTGCAACATCTGCAATTATACCTATAATACCTAATCAATTAGGCAATTGGTCTTTCAGAATGCGACACTAAGTGAAAGCAGTATATAGAGGACCTAATAAGCAACACAAAGATATAATGTAGGACTATCTATGTGTTGAATTTATTCTGGTAGAGAACAATGACTATTTATTTTAACAGTTGACTAAAAGTTTTTAATTGCGTATATAAGGGAGAACTTCCGATACAGTTGTTATTTACACACAATCATTAAGTTAAGGTGAAAAGGTTTCCTTCCCTGTTTAAGCGCCTGTTGAATTCAATGTTCCTGGATAGTTGGATAACCTTTGATCTTATCTTCATTTTTTTCAAATAATAAAAATAGTCTTGTCACCTACAAATGGTTGCCTCTAAAATTGTCTTTTCTAGACTTGTGACATCAAATTGATAACTTCATTATACTCGAGACGTTAGAGGAAAATATTGCAACTTAGTTAACAAGAAAAATTCGAAAAACATATTTTAGAATTGTCAAAATCTCTATTTTTGCCCATCAGCATACAACATCTCATAAAAGTATATATAGATAATATATAGATATCAGCAACATTTCAAAAAATTAATTAAAATGAAACTGGTTGAAGTCTTTATTAATTAACCTACATACTTATACCAAGAATTCTTCCTGTGTAAACAACAGGGTCATATGCTTGACTGTATCCTCTAGTGCAGACTTTCCACTCCTCATCTCAAGATACTCACCCTTGCTGTGCAACTTCAGCTGGTTATCATAATTCTTCGAGAACGGACTTTCTTCATTTCCGGTGTCAATAATATAGTATGACTTCTCAGCGTCATTCATATTAACAACCATTCTCAGATTACCTGCATACAATCCATCAAAGGCCTTGCTCACAGTATATCTTGCAACATTAACAGTTCTAGAATTACCTGGGGCTTCTACTTCTCTCTGATATATTCTCCTGAGGATGGTATCGCTGAAAGGAGTATGACGATACACCATCTTGTGGAGGGATCCCCACCGCCAAGCAGTCATACTGGATCCAAATTTTTTCTCCAAAATAGGATAGACATTTTGAAGGGCCTTGATCAAGTTATAGACACATGGATTGGCTTTTCCAGCGTTACTTGGGTTGGAACACCAGAGATCTGATAGGGACTTGCCTTGGGAGAATTCCCTGAGCTTCCTGTAGGAGAAGTGATCATAGAGAATGTTATTGAAGAAACTCATCTTCTCTTCTTCAGACCAGTTATAATTTGCAAAGCCCTGTAAAGTGAACTCTCTTTCCCAAACAGCATAAATCGAAGCCTTGTAGCTTTCAACATCAAATTTACCATCAAAGTCGCTAAGGGCCGATAGCAATATGGGAATGTGCTGATCATCAGCAAATTCTGGGTAATTCTTGTAGTTATCCTGGACCAATTTTGTCATTATAGGGACAAAGTCTCTGGCCCAAGGGTCAACGACATCGAGTTGGAGAGCTTTCATGTCCTCAACACCGATCTTTTCTCCTTTCGCAAGTAAGTCCTTCATAACTTCTTCTATTCTCTTGGCTCTGGAAGTTGTCCACTGATTAAGGCTAGTTCTGTGCTTGATATTATCAGTAGCAACCTTGTTATTGGCAACGATTATATATCCCTTGGGAGGATTTATAACATGGGGAACCTCTTCAAAGGGAACATAGCCCTTCCAATCATATTTAGAATCAGTGCCATCCAAGACAATAGCACCCTGCCTTTGATGAAGTCTCTTCGGAATCTTGCCTGTTACATAGAAGCCTATATCACCTTCTGTAGTAGCAAATACGAGACTTTGCGAAGGAATCACAAGTTTTGAGAGATTGTCAAGGATTTCTTTAGTATTCTTGGATTCAAGAAAATCGAAGAAGACATCCAACCCTCCTTTCTGTGCTCTATAGCCTGTCCAAGCAAGAGAATATCTCACTCCAGCCTTCTTGGAGGCCATTGTGTACGCATCAGAGAACTGATAGATGAACTTGTCAAGAACTGGACCATGATGGGTCTCATACACGGTATGCTCTACAGGGTTTCTCCACCCCTTGACAATGATTTTCTCAACATGAGCCGCTAGTGGAAGCCACTTTCCATCATGGTAATAGGCCTTGTTGTCTGGGGATATATTCTCACGATAAATATCGCTAGTGTCCCCGTAGAAGGTAGTCATGCCCCAGCTAAAGTACTTAGTCTTGCCTATAAGGACTGTTGGGAGTCCTGGGAATGTAATGCCATGGATAAAATTGTCAGGGACTATGATATTTGTTTGGACCCAAAGCGAGGGAATCGCATTATTTAAATGAGGGTCGTTGGCAAGGATAGGTTTTCCAGACTTAGTATGATTTCCATGGACAACCCAGGCATTGCTTGCTGCGGTTGCCAGACCTGTGATCATTTCTGTGAGGAAAGGATCGAGCTTTTTTTGGGTGAAGTCTTTCCTATCGGTTTGATTGTTTAATGATGAATAAATTTCAGATTCATTGTCAAACTCCCCCATATATTCCTCAAAAAGCCCTGCAAACTTCAGATCCTCGTCACTGAGGATCACAGAATCGGGATAAATCTGTTTATCAGTGGTGGTTGAGAAGAATTCCTTTGTAAGTTCGGGGCCCAAGACTTCAATGAGCCTATCCCAGGCTAATTGCCACTGCCAGTCTGTCGCAAGATTGAATGACATTGACATGGCCAAAGTTATACAGTCCTCCATTGTCCACTTGTCCCACTGAGCACCAATGATTACAAACTCCAATGGATAGAAAAGCGACTGTGAGACGTAGTCATTAATACCCTTAGTGTAGGCATCGAGATATCTCTTGGCAGTTCCGTTCATTACTTCTGCAGTTGCCTTGGCGTACCTGGAAAAGGAGAGAGTTCTCATAAATTTGTCAAATTCGAGAACTCTTTCTCCAAAGAGTTCGGAAAGACGTCCAGAGAACAGCATGCGGTGAAGATGGAGCTGCCAGAGACGGTCCTGAGCATGGGCAAAGCCTAGTCCATAGAGGGCTTCTTCCATACTCTCGGCTTTGATTGTAGTTGCACCAAAGGAGTCTCTGTAGAGATGGATGGGATTATAGTCTTTAGAATGCAGAAGGACCTCACCTGTACGCTTAGGAATGCTTAGGATGACGAGTGACAAAGTGGCTAGGAGAGGTATTGTGATGGCGTAGTACAGTTTTCTGAGGAGGGTCATTAAAGATATGACTCAAAAAATTTTATAATTGTTAAAAGTCTTAATAAATTTGAATCTATAGTGCGTGATTCAATCAACAATCATACCTTTTTTTCTCTAAAGATTGCGTCATATCTCAAGAAAATCACTCTTACGCTCTTTCGAAATTCCCTTTTCTTCCCTCCACAGCTAGAGAATGGTGACCAAATCAAAGGCCAAAGTCTCAGCTTGTGCTGATATTTTAATATTTTCAGGAAAAAGGAATTCCAAATCTCTCAGTACTTTCGCTCGAACTACACTTTACCAAGAATTTATAGCTATACTTTCCTTAGAAATTCTAATGATCAAATTCAATTAATTCAAAATTTGAATTTATACTAGGACCTTCACTTTATATCAGAGAGCTTGAAAAGAATTTCCTCTACACAGGAGAAATTAACACATACTTATATTTCATTCTTGAAACAATTTAGAGGTCAATTGTAGGCAATAGTAAACGCTATGAGATGGAAATTTGGTTGTTTTCATTGATAATGGAATAGATATATTTGGTTATAGATATAAATTCTCATGATGTAATGGGAAAAAATGTAATAGAATAAACAATGTATTAATTCCTATTCACAAATCTGTGCTATTTGAAACACTTTTGATATTTAGTATGTGGATGTAATATAGTAGTTTCTTTTCATACTGGACTCATGAAGTGTAGTTGACTCCTGAGCGAAGTTTATGGCAGGGCCATTTTCATCATCGCTCACATCATCTACAACATCCTCAGCTTGGGTCTCCCTATGGGTGGGCTCTACATTGCTGGATTTATAAGCAGGGATGGTTCTCTTGTGAACAGCACCCTTAGCATCTCCAAAAATGAATTCTTCAGAGATATACGTGGCTGGTGTTCCATTTTGAGAGATAATACACTCTTGAAGGGGATTTCCAGAACTGACTGGCTGCTTAGTGGTACCGAAAATTCTCCTGGGAGTTGTATTTGCGTCACTTCCACTAGGAGCACCTTCGTAGACATTAGGCTTGGAGTCTGAGGATGAAGGGGCAACATCATAGTGTACAGATTCATTAATATTCTCTTTATTAGAAGATGTTTCTTTATTTGTAAGGGATGTGTTTTCTTCAGATGATGACTTAAAGGTGTCGGCGGTCTTTTGCTCGCCGACTGTATTTCCAACTTGCACATTGGGCTTGCTAGGAGTAAGTCTATATGGCTCCACCTTAGGTTTGACTTGATCTTCCTTGACAGCATTAGAAGTCTTTCTAGAGCTGGGCTGGCTGGTAACTGCACTCATAAGTTGGGTTAAAGGTTGATAATCAAGGTGTAGTTCGATCCAGTCAATGCAGTTGTTGTTCAAGGTGATGTTGAGACCTCTGGTGTTAAAGGCCGGGGCATACATGTTAAGGACTTGTTGGATCTTAGTGGCGGCTTCCTTTTTGGATGAAGTAGGCTTGCTTGTGGCGAGGCAGCTGAAAAGACCCTTTTTCTTCTCTGAGGCCTTGACAAGCTTAAAGTTATCGACCACATTATAAATATCAGAGAAAATTTGATTCAGCTCATTCAAAGTGCATCTGAAGCCAACCTTTTCAGGTGTGAAGGCCTTGGTCTCATATTGCCATTGGTTTCCTTTTATGAGAGAGAAGATTAAGACTTTTTCTGTGGATTCTGGGACTTTGGTGACAGCCTTGGATTTGCTTTCGGTTTTTGGAGTGGCTTTAATTGGTTTGCTAAATTCTGACTTGGATCTTTGCTTTTCTTTAGTGTTCAAGGCATTTTGGTTGTTGGCTGAGCTTGAGGGGATGTTGGATTGAGGAAGGGGCTTTTGGGATTGAGTAGGGTTGGAAGTCTGCATAATTTGGAATTGAATAATTCTTCGTTAAATTTGAATAATTATATTTACAACTGCGCGAAACTTAATAAATAATAAGACTCAAGAAAAACTCCGATTTCGATCTGATGAGACTATAAATTCGGTTTTACTTTCCCTTTTCTATCATTTGCCGGCCTCATATCACAAGTGGCCAAGATTATTTGTTGCTTGTGAAGAAACAAGACCTTACCGTTAAGCCAGTTATGAAGAGGTACAGGGATTCTATATCTACAAAGAGCCAGTTTATATTTCTGATCTCAAAAATATGCCAGTTCTAATTTTGGAATTGATCTAGAAGTAATACTACGAAATCAGTAAAATGAATTCTAGCTGAGACGGCTAGGCCTAAATATTTAATAATGCATTTCTCATACTAAACACCCGAACACTGGAAGTCCAAATTCCTTGAGCATTTCATCACAAAGCTATCGAGAGATAATTTGAGATATCGGAATATGATCAGCAGTACATTGTCTCAACTTTGAGAAAGAGACAGTACTTAATTCTTCTCGAAAAAGTAAATGCTGATTCAAATTTTATTTAAAATGATTTGCTCCAGTGTTCTTTTCCTTTAGCTAATGATCCCTCATAAACCTACAGATTGGCAAGTCAGCCACGTTATCACTATGATAAGAGCCCTCTTTGGGCAAAGAGAAATTGCCTTCTCTAGACATTTGAAAATTATGGTTAGTATAGATAATTAGCTCTTCAGAAGGAAATCTTGAGCTCTGATCGGAGAGAAAATATTGTTATATGTAGTTTTCTAAAAAAAAGATACAAGATAACACACTGGCCTGTTTTACACAAAAAAAAAGTTCATAAAAAATATAAAGTACAATGAAATATTCATAGAGGGATTTGATAGCGCAAGTTGGCATATACAGAAAGTATCATGCCTGTCACTGTGAGTTCTGAATTGGAAGGTGAACTGAATTATTTAATATTAGCAGAAAAAAACTTTGAGAAAGTTGTAATTCAGAAGAGCAATTTGGAAGCTCTTAATTAAACAGCTTGGTCATGATCTTGCTAAACTCAGCAAACGATACCTATAATTTCTTAATAACAGAAATATCATGAGTTTACCACTCCATCACCATTTTCATCAGCTTCTTTAATCAAATTTTTCCATTCCTTCTCATCAAAATCTTTATTTTCCCTCATGAAATAGTCTTTAAATTCATGGAGAGAAATAGTCCCATTCTGGTCCTTGTCCAGCATCTTAAACACCTTTTCCAGTCTCTCTTTGGACAAAATATCTTCTTTTCTAATTACAGCCATTACAAACTCTATACACATTATTATCACATTAACCTATGCTTTACCTGAATAGTCTATGTGGCCTGACTTGTTGATATCAATTTTCTCCATAATCTTCTCGACTTCTTGCATAGGAAGGGCTCTGCCAAAGACCCTTTTATATCCATCCTTGAGCTCTTTGGCTGAGATCTGCCCATCCTTATCCTTATCTAGTGCCCTGAACTCTGCGAACATCTGATCTGCTTCCTTCCTTGTAAGGAAGAAGTTGGTTATGAAGACCCATATTGCGTTTTGCAATTTTACAGTTTGTTCAAACTGCTTGAGCCTATTGAAGACGGTTTTTACTCGCTCCTTGCTAATTTTGGGTGTAGCGACCATCTTGAACCAGGAGTGCTTAAGGGCAGTTTGGGCATCTATTCTCTTTGCTGGATCTTTTTCCAACATTTTCGAAATTAAATCCTTGGCCTCTTCTGTGATGCTCATCCAGTCCAAATGATCAAATTTGACGGGATAGTGTTGAATCTTCTTGATAGTCTCTTCTTTTGTGGCTCCATGAAATGGAGGATATCCACAGAGAAGAATATACAAGATGACTCCACAAGACCAAATATCTACTTTTTCGTCATAGGAATGTTTAAACACCTCAGGAGCCATGTAATGCAGCTACAGATTAGGGCATGTTTAGAATGACGTTACTGTTCCTGTCAGCTTGGCCATCTTCTTTTGAGGGTCGAAGATATTTGATGAACCAAAATCAATAATTTTAACATTGACGGCACCGTCTATGTTTTCCATAAGAATATTCTGGGGCTTTATGTCCCTATTGGTTAAGTTACGTTCATTAAGGATGTACCTGTGAACTACATTATGCTTGTGACAGTATAAGACCGCTGATAAAACCTGTTTCATTATCATAGAAGCAGTCGCTTCATCCAAATACCCCTCTGATTGAATTGTCTCAAATAACTCCTGTCCTTCGCAATACTCCTGGACGATATACAAGAATCGCTCGTCTTGGAAATATTCGATCACCTTCACAATGTTGCGATGGTCCTAAGCGAAATCGATCATCATTTCGGTAAATATATACCAGCTGTTTGAGGATTTCTACCTCATTTTTGAGCTCCTCTAGCTCTGTTCTGGTTTGCTTTGCCCGATTTATTCTTTTAATTGCCCTGATCTGCCCTGTTTCACGATGTCTGGCTTTGAAAACTTCTCCGTAGCTTCCTAATGATCTTAGAATTGTAGAGGGGTAGGGTACCTTTTCCTAGAGAAGGGTACTGAAATTCATACACTTTTTCAATTGTTTGGTTTCTCTTTTTGACAAGATCAGTGTAACTAAGGGTTAGAGGACTCTGGATTGTTCCATCAGAGCTGGCGGAAGACCTTCGATCATCATTTTCGATTGGAGTTGGATCGCCACTTCTGTTCTTCTTTCCCACTGCACTGCTGCAGCTAAACTTGGATGCTTTGATTCCCATTTGTTATTGTTAAATTTACTTCTCTAAGGCCTAATTTTATTCAAATTACCTTAGATTTATCAACAAGAGCAATCTGATTATTAGAACCCTAACCCAACAATAGAGCCAGATTTCTCAGTAACCTAAACGCGCATGCTCTATTTACTTGCCACCTAGAAAACTAGACCCACTCGGAGGGCTCTTGGTACTAGCGCCCCTTCTTCAAAAACGTGTCTGAATATTCTCAATTTGGGCCGGTTCTCAAAAGTCTTTCAGACTTACTTGCATAGGGACTCTTATAAAGAGAATAGCTGGAGGAGGCAGGAGAGCCGTGGAATTTTTGAAGAGAGTTATTGCTAACTTTTTAGAATATGTCTAGGCAAATTTGTTGATGTCTGATAAAACCCGACAGGACAGATTCAACAAAAGGCATACATAAGTGATAAATGGTAATGTTAAACTCGAGAAAAATCAGATTCGAGAACATTCTAAGACTTTAAACCACAAAGAAAAATTAGCGAATATATAGAAAATATCTAGTTCTAGATATATAGTTTGTTTGATATAAATATACACGAACTGAATTTGAATTTATTAATTCAATATCTCAAAATATTTATTGAAATAAGCACTACATAATGGAAAATAAGAAGATCAAAGTATGCATAACCGGAGCTGCAGGCAACATAGCATACTCCCTAATCCCAATGATTGCAAGCGGGCAAATGTTCGGCCCAAGAACACTCGTCCATTTAACAATGCTTGATCTTCCAAATATGGAATATGCTTTAAAGGGTATTGCCATGGAACTGGAAGATGGAGCCTATCCCTTACTATACGCCATCGAGTACGGAAGCGATCCCAAGCAAATGTTTGCAGAATGCGATGTAGTAATATTTTTGGGAGGAGCATCTAGACAGCCAGGACAAGAGAGAAGAGATCTGCTTCAAATTAACGGAAAAATCTTCAGAGAGCAAGGCCAAGCTCTTAATGAAGTTGGAAAGGACACCTGCAAGTGCCTGGTTGTTGCTAATCCTTGCAACACCAACTGTTACATTCTTTCAAAAAACTGTCCTAAAATCCCCAAAAAAAATTTTACAGCCCTCTGCCGATTGGATCATAACAGAGCCCAAAATCAGGTAAGAATACCAGAGAATAGCTTTATTTATATGTCTCAGGTCGCTATGAAACTTGGAGTTGACCCATGCAAGATCAAGAAGGTCATTGTCTGGGGAAATCACTCTGCCCTGCAATATCCCGACCTTACTCAGGCAGAATTGGATGGCAAGCGAGTCGAAGAGGTATGGTTTAAGAGAAAAGGTCGTAATGTGTTAGCTCATAAATGATGACAACTATGTAAAGAGAGATTTTATAAAGACAATCCAGCTAAGAGGAGCTGAGGTGCTTTACCAAAGGAAAAAGTCCTCTGGTTTCTCTGCAGCTAAAGCAATTGTTGATCATATGAGAGATTGGATTTTTGGTACTGAGAGTGGAAACTGGGTTTCTATGGCTGTTGTGAGTGATGGTAGCTATGGAATTCCAGAAGGATTGGTCTTTGCATGCCCTGTTACTTGCAAGGATTTTGACTATGAGATTGTTAAGGGAATAAATTTGACTGAATTTTCTAAGGAGATGATTTCTATTGGAATTGAGGAATTACAAGACGAGAGAGACGAAGCCACTGAGGAGGCTTAAAAAATTCTAGAAAATTTATTTTCAAGTTTTATATTTCTTTTCTTTTGTATATTAATGCAAGTGGTAACAAATACGTTGTATGGATCTATTTATTTTCGACCTGTTCGCCAATAACATTGAATATGCCAGATCGAAATCTCTAACAATTACTCCTTAGAAACTTGAAAATCAATCAGGCCAAATACTCAATAAAGAAAAATAGAGATATTTTACGAAAAAATTTAGTCATTTTTCTTCGCTTCTGTAGACTTTTCTGATTGTTTGTCTGACTTCTTCAGCTTTTTAGCCGCTAACACAATGGCATGTACAGTATATTCTCCAGTTGACACAACTATAGCTTTGCCATGACCCCTAACACATTTTCCTCCAGCGAAGACCATGTTCTTTGATTCAGTAATATTATTACTTGTAGACTCAGTACTTCTGGCATAAACCTTATTAGTTCCAGTCAAGTTAGGAACCTCAATTTCTATGTCATTGCATTCGATAAGTCTGGCATCGGCTGCAATCTGCTCTTCAGTTCTTATACTCAAAATATCACCGATGGCTACTCTTCCAGATTCAATCTCATGCCACTCACCTTCTCTTAAAACGAGAGCCTCAGGAGAAAATTCATCGTAATCATTTCCTTGGGAAGCTAAATAAAACATAAGAATGGAGCCTCCTATAATTAGGGCAACAAACCAGAAAGATGCATAATTAAGGAAGATGCATCCAAAAACTAGAGAAACTAAGAGCTCTTTCAGGTTCTTCATATACCAAGGTTTATCAGCATCTGGTTTCCTCAAGGCATTTAATCCATATTCTTTAACTCTTTTTTCTGCCTCTTCAAAAGTAAGGCCTTTCTCAGGGTCTGTTCCAAGCTTTTTATATAACTCTTCTAGGGGAATACTATGCTCATCCATGGCCTTTAGTCTGGCCACTGGATTCCATTTAAGGGGAGGAGATCCTGAAACTGCTTCCTTTTGTTTCGTAGGTTTATCAGCTTGCTTTTTATTGTGAATATCTTGAGTTTGTTTTGAGAGCTCAGGCTTTGAGTCATCCTTTTTCTCATTTTTCTGTGGAGCTGCCTTCTCTTTTGTTTCCTTACTTTTCTTCTTTGATTCAGACATCAGATAAATTTATTTGTGATGTATTATTTGAAGGAAACCTGACTTATTTGGGCACGACTAGACTAAGCATTTAAAAACCTTTAGGAATAAAGGAAAGCCTAATTAGCCCTGATTTTTCCACTTGCAATCACAAAGTCCCTAAGTCAAGTCGTTTTGGATCTTAAGTCAAGAAATAGAAATTTTGGCTTAGAAACTTAACTTCATGGATTCATTATTCAAGAGAAAAAATAAAACGACCCTCAAATTACTCACTAATTAATCATAAAAAAATGAATAATAAGTGCTTTCCAATATTTTAAACGAAGAGTAAAATTAACTTTCCTATGAATTCTCTCAAAAGCACGCAATACCCTCCTTTGAAAAATCCACTAATGCCTTCTCTTTCTAAAATCTTGGCTATGCAATCAAAAATTCCTGTGTAATGTCTTTTCGGTCTCCCTTCATCCATAATGAGCCTTTTCCTAATAGTATCCAAAGGATAGCTGATCAGGGCTGAGGCCACTGCAATCAATGTGGACATCAAAAACTTCGCGCCATCTCCTGCAAATTCTTTCCTTTTTGACAAAGTATTCTTATAAAGTTTATAAAGCCAATAATAACTTCCTCTATAGACACTTAAGGCTAATACCGTTAAGAAAAAGCCGGAATAAAAAGCTGAGACACCTCCACTCTTATATAGTTGGCTTAGCAAATCCGTAGGTCCTTGATTCTCTAACAAAGTGGCAGGCGACCCGTCAGCCGCTAATCTGATATAAGCCACATCAAGTGGGTACACACACAACAACACTGCTGCACTAGCTAATTCAGACGAAATGAATCTAGTGACAAGATTTGAGGTATCACCTGAACCTGAAACTTTGAATACAGACCGAATTCGACCTGCTAAATACACATTGGCCAGTTGGTTAGGGATATATCTCAGGCAGTGTATTAGATTGCCTCTCCAGAATGATAGTTTACCCTGTTTGGATGGTAAAGTTTTTAATACCTCTGTGGCACTGTTATACCTAACGACAGGTGCTTCTGTATAATCTTGTGTTTGGAGTATTACTCCAGCCCTATCTATAGGAGCCAAGACAGTCTTGATTGCTGTATGAGTTATAAAACCTGAGATAAAGCTGCTCCAGGGCTCATGATGCAAAAAAGTGAAGTGTTCTGCCATTAATTTTCAACCTTTTTTCGAAATTGAATTTTTTCAATCAATATTAGGCTGTAGAAATTGAATGAATCCTTTAGAATAATCTTCGAGTTTTTAGTATCTGATTCGCTTCAAAAGTGAGATTCATATTTTTCTTGTCAATTCAACTTCATATTTTGAGTTCAAAAGACCAGGTAATTAGGCTGTTTTATTTTTAAAGAATATACTAAGAACTTCATCTGATCTTCTTAATTCGAAGACACCTTTTTAAGCAATTATTTTGTTCAATTCTAAAATGAGCTGATTACAAAGTGTTGTGACACTTAACACATTATCTTCCTTTTATAGGAAGAAATGCATTTACATGCTAAAAGTATCAATCCCATTATAGATCCATTTCAAGTATGTCATCCAGGGTTCTCACATATAATCTTAAAAAAAGGTCATCAGAGCCTTTCCTTCGCTTCTAGGCCCCTGAGACCTGCTCAGTGGACTTTCACGGTTTCTTCAACTGAAATGACAAATTTAAATGCAAAAGCTACGACTGCTAAAATATTGAGGAGGTCTAAATCGTTTTACTTGCGAAAAATTAATAATTTTAACACAGATATGGAGTTCTTGGAACGGTTCAAAGGCCGCACCAACCACCTTACAAAGGATGGAATCATTTCCACAGTGACTGATAAGAGTATTCCTATAGAGAAGCAGCGAGTACCAGTGAAACCAGAGCTCAATGGCAATTCCAAAAAGAATATGAGTAATAATTTGAAATCTAAGTACACCAATGCGCATGAAAGCCCTCTACGACCTTCTAAAAAGGAAGAACTAAAGAAATTATCCCCACTGACAGATCGTACATCATTCGAGTATATTTCTAAGATCCCTCAACATCCATTTCTAAATCCTATGAATAAGAATCCTGGTTCACCAAGAAAAAAAAGAAGTTTGAATAGTCTAAGTGGCTCGGTGAACTTAAAGCATATAAGTAAGGGCATAATAGATCCCCAGTCTGACTTCCCAATATACTTCACCCCCGATCCCCAAGACAAGCTGACAAGAAAGCCCTATTATGCTCGTAACAAGTCCAACCCTTTCCTGAAGAATAGTACCGATACATATGAGATCTTTGCTAATAAAATTAAGGAAATAATGGGCCAAAAGAGGCATGTGTCAGAGGAAGTGAATGGGAAAGAATCTAAAAAAATGCTAAAGATTAGGTCTAGTGACAGTGTGGACTTGCAGAAGAGCTTGGCATACCTTAAGATGAATTACTTCTTGGACAGGGGTTGGTACCCTCAAAGCACTTCAAATGGGGAACCTAAATTAAGTGGATTGAGCTTTGTTGACAGGCAAGAGCGGATGATTTCAAAATATAGGCCTCATCTAGAAACTGAGCCTCACTGTCGAGTCGGCAAACTTGTTTCCTTTAATTACTAAGATTGATAAGAAGTATCTCGAGGGAAATACTTTTCTGTCTTCGATTGATATTGGTGTGCATTCAATTAGCTTTGTATGATAATTTCAATGTATGCCAAGGGCTTCTTAGATTCACTATCTTCCGTATAGTATGATATGTTTCAATTCCATTGAAAAGAGAGAATTTAGGAAAAATCACTGTCGATCTCTCAGCTAGAATTTAGATTTTCATTTTAAGTGGAGGACTGAAAAGTTAGGAATATTGTTGTGGCTAACTGGTCATGACTGACTAAGGGAGAGATAAGGAAATAAATAGCCAAGCTTCTTAGCATATTTGAAATTATGCTAGCCTTGGAAATTAACAAAATTTAAATCCAAATGATGACTAAAATGAAAATAAACAGAAATCGAATATCGATTATGTTACAATAGAAAAGTATATGGGCTAATTGCAAAATGTTCTAAGTTACTTGCTTGCCAATTGGGATTTTAATGTACTAAGTTCAGATAAGACTGTTTTTAATAGCAAGCTTAAGCCATTGACTTGTAATTTCAATTCGCGGATTTCATCTCGACATGACTTCTCTTGAGGATCACGGGTGGATTCTTGAAGACAGCTAGAGGTGCTCTCAGATGGGGACTTCATAGAAATGCCGTTAGAGTTAAAGTTCTGAATATTTTTGTCTTCTTTATCCTCAGAGTTAATTTCAGAATTATTCGAATGTTGTGGCTTCTCCTCTTGTTGATAAATGGATATGAGTTCTGGAAAGTCCAGTAGATTTGCTTTATCTATGGGAATATTTTGCTCTTCCAATTTTTTATTGACGTTAAGGAGGGTATCGTAAAGACCTCTCTTACGAATATGAGCGTAGTATCTGTTTTTTAACATCACAGCATTTCGGCCTGTGAAATAGGTTGAGATCTGTTGCCAATCGGTCCCATAAATTTTAAAGTACTTGGCTATCATTAAATCTTCGCTAAGCGTGAATCTAACCCGTTTTTGGCATTGAGTCATACTGAGAGACTTATATTTTGACTTAACAATGAAAGAGGTGATCTTTTTATTCTCAAATTTTTTGGCGACCTTCTTCCAATCAAATCGATATTGATTTGCCCACTTTGTTAAGAGACTTATGTTCTCTTTAGTCCAAAACTCGTCTTTTTCTTTTGCAGAGTCCTGATGCTGGACCTTTGTTTCATTTTCAGCAGGTTTGCTTATTTTCTCATTGTCAGGAATGAGTATATTTCCTGGGGAGTCATTTTGAGAAATTTGAGTTAGTTCATCTATTATATTACCCATTGAATGATCACCCATTTGGTTGCGAACTTCTGCTTGAGAAGTTCTTCCATAATTCTGATACATATTTAGTTCTGACTTGTAATGTACCTGGTTGAAAGACGAGGTCTCGTAGGATATGAATGATGTAGGTGCAGGCAGCTGTTCTTCCTGACAGTGGTGGGGATTGTTAGGGGGTGGATAAGGCATGTAGAAGGATTTTGCCGTGGGACCATAAAAATAAGGAGAAGCTTGAAGATTGCTTTGAGGAAGTTTTATCGGTTCGAAACCTTCATTGGGGTCTCTGGTCTTGTAGGTTTGGTCTCCTGGAGGAACTGTGCAAGTGCTGAAAGGGTTGTAATGATAAAATGGCTGTTGTGGAGACTGTGAGGAAATGTTCTGGAAATTGTGATAGTGCATAAATTTTATACGCTGTCGTAATTAGGTTTTATGTTTCAATTATACGATTTAAGTATTTAAAAAAATTGATCCAGGAACATCATTTAATACTAGATATCCTATTTTCCATTCGCTCTCGCGGAAACTTCATCTCTGCAAAGAAACAGATTTGATTAGACATGTTTTGAGCTTGGGATCAATTTTCAAACGTCTAATTTTATGAACTCTTGATAAAGGATAGAAGTCCTAATCTGAGCAAGTACATGGATTCATCAAGAACTTACAATAGAGGTTTTGTTCCACATCATAGTTTAACAACTCCGGTTTCTTCTTCCAAATATTTAAAATTTCAGTCCCGTTTAAATTATGAAGCAATTTATAGAATCGGAGACGAACCGAATGTTAGTGAACTATTTCTAAACTGCTATCTATCAAGTTTTACATCATCTGTGACAATTTCAGTCAACTTAATAAACTCCAGGAAAGGGTAGTGGAATGTTGGTTAAGTTCCGTAACTACTTTTCTGGAGCAGAAGTCCACGCTATATACGGCTAACTCTCACATTTTAGATTATTCAACTAAAATTAATTAATGCATTTACGAGCAAGACTCAGAATAAATGTCTTATTTGAATAGCAGGGAAGGTCTTAGGATATAAGAAAGAGGTTTCACTGTAAGGTAGAGATTTACTCATGATTATACCATTTCTAAGATAGGGAAAAGTCTTTCTTTAACAATTAAGATTCAAAATTTATTCGTCCGCAGAAATTTCTCATTACCTTGACTGGGAACAATTTAAGAAACTTCCTTTATCAAAATGCAAGGAGGTTGTTGTGATTACAATCAGCTTTCAAGCTGGAATCACAAATTTAACGAACTTACATTACATCATAAACATTATGCACTAGAAATGCTTCCAGGTAGCACATCTATGAGAAATTTATGCCTTGAGTCCTCCAGCAAAGAAAGAGTTTGTGATTTGCTATGTTCTCGTGTTTCAAAATCAAATTTTGAATTATTTGAGATATTCTTAACGAAAAAAAGAATATGTACAAGCTAACAAGCGATCACTACATTGAGACTTTCCATGTGTGAATGTTCGATACTTTCCCAGACTTACTCTTCAGAAAAATTGAGTCATTGATCACACAATTTTTTTTCTTATTAAATTGGTCACTGTGAATAAAGGTCAAAGCATATCCTTTTTTTCTTTGAAAGTTTTGAGACAGTTCCGGCATGATTATGTCCTTTTCTTACTTTTCATTTGAGAATTTTTTTTTTCTATGAACACACCTTCAAAATTGAAGAGTATGCCACTATTTTGTTGTTGTATTATGCACGAGGGTAAGGGGTTTAAGTTCTTTGGCTCAGTGGTCGCATCGGAGCTATGACAGAAAGAAGGGCCTTTGATAATTACAAGTTCAACTTTTTGATAACTTTAAGCATCTGGTTCTAAAATATAAAAATTTAATCGACAAACGAAACCTGTCTGAACATGCAGAGTTATTGTACAGGCTTCCGGGATTAAACCTCCGCTGCTAAACCCTTCAAACTAATGTAAATCAGCCATCTTGAGTTACTGAGACTTCCGGGGATTGAAACCCATTAGTTATAGGGCTTATATTGTAAATTTCATCTTCCAAGAAATTCATGATAAGTTCAATCTGTTAGAATCTATTTTCGCATGCAAGATTGTAGTTTCAATAGAATAGCAAGAACCCTTATCGAATTTCCCAGTAATTCTGTCAATAGTCAATTTTTAGTATTAGCTAGCAGACTTAGTTTGAATTAATGCAGAATATCATTTGGAGCATATCAAGATGGGCTAGTGACCAAGATGGAGAAAAAGCTTGTCAATATGTTATAGAATTCTTACAACCTGAAAATTAGTAAAGAAGAAAGACTTCTTAATGATCTCCAGTTAAAAAGAGAAGTGGAGTTTAATTGGTCTGGAACCAATCTTAGAAGGATCACTTAGTTGTCTTCCAAAATTTAATCCTATTCGGCCTTGCTGAATTCCCTGATTGAGAAAAAATAAAGACATTGATTTTTTTTTTAAAAGAAATTCATAGTCAGAGTTGAATCAGGCCAACTTATTGTATAGTAGCTCGATAAAATATTGGAAAATCATTATGTCTAGATGTGCTGCATCATTCTTTCCCGTCACACCTTTCTACTAAAAAAAATAATAACCCTTTATAATCTGCAATATTTCAGCCTAAGAGCCTGTAGCTTAAAAAAAATAATGAGTATTGATGATCCTTAATTTATAAGAGAGCAGAGATACCTCACAGAAATCTTGATTACCCCCTTTCGTCTTTTTGATTCTAATAATCTATTAAGTAATAAAGAATGGCCAATAGAGGGTTTATTCAAGCAAGACTTGAAAAGGTATTGCTTTTCACAGTTACACTATCATAGCTTTTATGGATTGTATTTGAAAGGAAAGATAGTAGTTGTTTTTGATTAATGTGTATTATCGGGATCGAAAGAAAGTTGGCTCTGAAAGACTTCATTTCAGTAGAATACATCGTCATGCTAAATGGAAAGTATTTCTACATTTCTTCGAGCCGAAAAACTCAATCTTGCCATTAATATTGGAGACAGACTAGTATTTTTTCAGTAAAAGATTTGTGAGTCAGGATTGATATAGAGGAATGAAGCATCTTAAGAGATTAACGTAGTTAGTTTGAGGTATCTTTAAGGAGAGGCCACAAGTTTGTACAAGCAGAGAGAAATTTCATGATAATTTGATTACTTGCAAGGCTACATTCATAAGGGGAGTGTAAAGAAAACAATGCAAGATAAAGTTTCAAAACTTATGCTTGTGCATATGATGTAAGATTATGAATAAGAGCGTATTGAATTATTTGAAAGTCTAAGGTAATAATTTAAGAAATTAGGTAATATTAGATTAAAGCATAAGATTATTATCAAAACCTTCTCCCATCTCAAGGAGTTTGTTTAAAAGGTTCTTCTTCCTGATATGATAGTAATATCTATTCTTCAGCATAAGTGCTGTTCGCTTAGGAAAGAACTCTGAGATCCTTTCCCAATCGGTTCCATATAACTTAAAGCATTTGGCTAACCTGACATCCTCTTCCAGCTTGAAGGTCACTCGGGAAGGAAATGCATTTTCGGTTAGCTCTCTATATTTACTTCTAACAAAGTCTGGTGTAATTTGATAATGATCAAATCTCTTTGCAACTTTCTTCCAGTCTCTGCGACACTGAGAGGCCCAGGCTAACAGATTTTGGATCTTTTCTGGATCCCAAAACTCTTCCCTGTTGATTTTCTTTGATTTTATAGACAAGGAGTCAGACCTGGAACTTTTGTGTATATTTTGAAAATGATCTTCCTTCTTTGTTTCTAGGTGTGGGTATCCCTTGTTCTCTGCTCCGTAGATTGAAGTAGGGCTTTGTTGCTGCTGAATGCATTCACAGCTAAGTTCAGATGTTTGTTCAAGTAGGATCCCTGTATATTCAGGCGGATGAATTTTTTCTGAGTCTTCGGCGATGCTACTAGAACCCAGTTGATCAAGAGGAAGAATAGAATTTGATGTGAAGAACGAGAAGAGAGAATAATCTCCCTCATTTTGAGACATTAGAGGGAAAAACCAGGGATGGTTTGGCTCCATGCGTCTGAGTAAAGTTAATATTTATCAAATTATACTCTAGTATTTTAAGCTAAAAGTACTTATTTAACTGGATGAATGAATGATTGATTGCCAAGAATAAAGAAAACAATTTATATCCAACCTCTTCTTAGCATTTTTCAATATAAAGAAATAAGAAGGGTCTAAGTGGGATGACATCCAGTTATTGTCCTTATTCTATACAATAATGCTTCTTACAGATTTTTTTCTTCTTAATACCCACCGATCTTAGACTATTTTAGGCTGTAAGGTTAAATCATAGTATATTTCTATTCCATTAGCTTATCCCTGTCCAATCTCTTTTTTTATGATTGAATAGGATTCATCGACATTATTCTTAAAAATATAACTAAACCACTAAACCTTTCTCCAAGGCGAAAATTTCTTTACAGTAACTCTATATTTAAAATTATGTTCTCTTCTGTCACATTTGTCTAGAGTGGTTTTAAGTTTTTGTATCTTGCGCATCCTCTCTTTTTCTGGGATTTGGTGAAAAATGTTTTTCCTTGAATTCTGAAGTTGGCTAAGAGGCCCTTCTTTAATTGGAGGAGTCTTGTATGGCTCTATTACAAGTGGAAAGTAATACTATAATTTGTTAATTTTATTATCGTTTGCTATTATATTTCCAAGTAAAAATAGACTCTGGTAAGCTTTTCCTTCTTTATATTTTACTCAGGATTCAAATTCATCTGTATTAGGAACTAGAATTTGTTATAAACAATTTTGGGAAATAAACAGAATCATCATAATAGAAAATTGAAATACTCGGAAGGGAATCTTCTCGAAAAATCGAATCTAAATTCACTATATCACTAATTCATCCAGATTATTCGACTACTCGACCGAATCAATTTAGATTATGAGTCGAAAAATTCGATTAGTCCAATTTAGACATCGAAAATATATAAATTAAATGATGAATTCAAATGAAATGCTCATATAAAAACTAAAGCGGTTATGTAATGGTGAAGGTCAAGGTTTAAAGAAGTTTGGCAGGACTTCATAAATCTTTACTTAAATAGTTCGCGATCCCAAATCCATTTATATGAGAGTGACTTCTTGTATGAACTTCAATTTAAGATGATTCATGCTTGTTTTTTGAAATTGATCAAATAAAATTTTATAAGAAACAGAGAAAGCATGCCTAGAGTTTGAAAGCAGCAGCCAAATACTAGACAATAAAAGAACTTTGAATATTCAATATAATTGTGCCTCAATTTCATCAAAGATTTGAGCGCGAAACACACCTTCCCTATTAGCTCACCAAGGAAAATTGCTGTGAAGTGTTAAACTGCAAAAAACCCAAAAGAGTGGATATGTAGATTTGGAATATTTGTTGGGTGCACACAAATTTGTATGTTACCTAAGATAGACAAGAAATTTATTTCTAAAGTCTAGAAGCCAAAGTCCTAAAAATTTAATGGAACCTCATAGTGCCCCTTTCAACCTGGCCATTTCATTAAGCACACTGAGATTTTTCTGTTAAGGAATCCAGATTCCATCTCGTTTTACAAAAGAGAATTATCATGTTTTTATGTAAATTAATCAGATAATGATCTAAAAACATCTCGAACCGCAATAAATCCTTAATGTTCAAACAGGTTCATGCTCTAAGGGAACCTGGATGGACACTAGGAAATTTTCGCAAAATACTGATATTTTACTTTCACTTAGATCGCATACCTCGCTATGAGATCCTCAAGTAACTTTATTTTTTGTATTATGGCCCTAAGACAAGATGATTAACGGAAAGCTTTCCAAAACTGAAAATTACAATTCTTTAAGAAAACAATATAGTACCTGGCACTTAGAGTATAAGAACCATCCCTAAATAAAATCAGAGCTATGATTTTTTATGAAAGAGCTACAATTCTTATACATTGAAGGGAAAATAATTACCAAAATATTCAGTGAGTGCTTTTTAAAAATAGTCCTAAACACCTGATAGGAAATACACTCTTTACTGTTGAGAAACACCTCTCTGTTAGAATTAACCTGTCACCTAGTAAGATATCACAGCTAAATCAAAATAAATTCACTAGTATTTTGAATCAAAACCAGGTTTCGACAACTCATTGGGATCACTCTATTTTAAAAAGATACAGAACTCTTTTTTGTACAACTGATTATTTAATCTATTTACCGCTCTAACAATTTATGCTGCATATTGATTGAGACAAAAATGTTAGGGTTAGATGGAAATAAACTCCATCTGCTTTGAGTTTATCATAGGAGATTCTCGTATTATCTATTCGCAAGAGAAAAGATTAGTATTTATTGCTCTGTGTAGAGAGAAAAATAAATTTAATACGTAAATTTTATATAGTTTTTAAATATTTGGCCGCGATGTCGAATAATGAGAACCCAATTAGAGACCAAACCAACATTCAATATAATCTTTTTTGTGGATTTTTGTTGGAAAGGGACCCTCCCTTCAGAATCCCTCCCTCTCTTTTGACCAAATCTTCAATGCTGCTTGACAAAGAAACTTTATTTGGCAAAAATACCTTGGGAAATTAGTTGCTTATTCCTGGTATCACTCATCTTTTAATCGAATATTTCAGAAGAAAAAATGAATGGAAATGGACACTAGAGAAGCATAACTCAATGTAAGAATTCTGGAATGGTGCTTATTGACAATAAGTGGTGAAATACATTAAGAATGGATACGTTGTTCAGCGAATACAAATAATATATTGAGGACAGTCATCATAAAATATCTATTGAGAGACTCATAACAATAAGTTCTCTGACAATACTTATTTTATTTATTTGCCTTCTCTCCTGGTTTTGACGAACCAGCCGAGTCTTAGTCCAAACTTAATTACTTCACCTTTTTTTCTCTTTCCATTGATCTTGTAGTTATGCGTTTCTCGGTTTGGTCGTCTTCGTTCGCGTTATTTTCTTCAGCTTTCACTTCAGAATCCAATTCTAAATTGCCATTTTGAAGAGAAAGCTGGTCAGGACTAGGTTCCTCAACTGAAGGATAGTCCTCAGCATCTTCAGGAATTTCTAGGAGTTTATCAATTAAGTTCTTTTTTCTGATGTAAGAATAAAATCTATTCTTTAGCATCATTGAACTTCTTCCCTTGAAGTGCTCAGCGATTTTGTCCCACTCTGTCCCATAAATTTTATAGTATTTTGCGATTTGGATGTCTTCTTTTAGTGTAAATCTCACTCTTTTTTGTTGATAATTGGGCTGAGTGAAGGTTTTATACTTGGTCATAACTAAGAAAGGTGTAATTTTCTTGTTACCAAATTTCTTGGCGACTTTCTTCCAATCACACTTGCACTTCACTGCCCACTCAATAAGCTTGGCTTTATTTTCTTCAGTCCAGAAGCTATCTTTATTATCTGTCTCTTCGGTACGGGAAACCGGAGATACGGACTTAGGTGGAGCGGTTTTCTCTTCTTCGACTTCTATACTCACAGTCTTAGGAGGGGACTTTGGCTTTTCTTCAGGAATGGACTGCTTCGCAGGTTCCTTCTCAGTGGGCTCCATAGAAGGGACATTAGTTTCAATTTTCTCTGGCATTTTATTTTGAAGAAGCTGTGCAGAGTGTAGAAGAGCTAGTGCTTGTGGGTTTGTCCACATCAAGTTTAAGTTGATTTGTGGCTGAAGCATAGCAGTTAAGGGATTTAGAGGATTCAGCATTAATGGAAGCGAATTAATCTGTTGTAAGAGCAAAGGGTTAGCTTCCAAGAGATTCCTTCCCATAAGATAATTGAAATCTGTGCTTGGGTTGAAGATCCCAGGCACCAAGTGAAGAGGATTCATAGTTAGGCGACTCAAGGTTCAAAAATTGTATAAATTTTTGTCAATTATAATCTTAACAAATCGATGAACCTAAATTTAAAAAGATCAGCCATAGATTCTCAATCTAATTATTAGAAGCCCTATCTATTGAACCCTTAATACAGAATATTTCGTATGCTAGCTGGGTAGTGGAGGAATATGCACATTGACCTTAATGACATTCATAAGACGATATAGAAAGAAATTTATTTCTTGTTGGCTCAGTCCTGGATTTAAGAAAAATCAACAACCACACCTTGTTCTCGAAAAGCTGTCCTTTGTCGAGTAGTGCCACAGTTTATGCTATTTAATTTGAAGTATAGGTGGGGCCTATTACCTGAGAGGTTAATAAATTCTCTTTTGCATAAAATACAGATTGGTTCCCAGACTGAGAAACTCTATCATTTTGTTGCTAGGGTAGACTTCCATAATGACCACTAGGGCAGGTTTAGAACTTGAGATCAAAAGGGAACTAAAATGGTATAGAGATTTTTCTCTTGCATCACCTGGCTGAAATTTAGATGGTCTCCTTGATCCCCATGAATAAGCTAGAACCAAATCATATCCTGGAGTGGAATTCATTAGGATAAACCCTAGTTCTAATAAGATTTATTAGGGTTTTCCCCTCGATTCTTCTGTTGTATAAAACACCTAACTATAAACTAACTAAACAGGGTCATAATTTTAAATTCCTTGAACTGACGATGAGCAGAATTGTTGTACTACCTAGTTCTTATCCGTGAAGGTTAATTACTAAGAGAAAAGATGGGGAAAATTTAAACAGGCTTTTTTCGTTTGAAAGAAAATTATTAGAGCAGAATGTTATATGTTTCTCGAACAAGACAAATATTTTCGCTACGATAATAATAATTCTATAGAGTTTGTTCTTTTTTCGATTCAATCTTCATAAATCGATTTTACGAATCAAGTTCTTGATCAGAAATTATGATAATTTCTTAGCTTTTCTAAAGAGAATTATATTCTGGAAAACTCATCTAAAACCGAGGTGCTGATTCCTTGGTAATAATGAGGCTTAGTTTACTTGAGCACAAGGGTAAATTAATATTTTGATCAATATAATTTTTCCCGCTGATTGATTTTGAAATACTGCAGTTTGATGGAACAGATGTGCTCTCCAGACCATCTTGTTAGCCTCTTCTACATTCAAATAGAGTTTAATGGCATGCTGTTTATGACTCTTCAATGTTTAGATTAGTTCTTGAGGAGTAATTAAGTTTGTTTTGGTCGAAAAGAGGGCAGGGTCTCTCAGTGCATCTGGTGAAACTCTCAATCGAAAATGTTAAAAATATTGGAAACAAAAGGTGGTTTTAGTATCTAGATGGGAGCTTTGGAGTCTGGGCCCAACTATGAGTTCATTCATCATCTCATATTCTCCAATTTTTATTCCTTGCTTGCTGGTTTAAATCAGTTGTTCCATAAATCCATATTCATTTATTATCATAAATTCAATTGATTTGGATTTATTTAAGCTTGAGTCTTAATGTATTTTTCCAAAGCAAAACAACTACAGAGCTTCTGGACAAAAAATTCCAACTCATCGCATCATCTTGCTTATTGTCATCAAGCTTATTTATTGTGTATTATAATGCTCACTTAGGGGAAAATCCACACTCTAGAAATATCATGTATTGGTAGTTCCTGATGCCTGAACTTGAATTTTCCTGATATCATCAAGCTGGAGATTTCTATGGAAGAGCAAAATCAGGAATCATCAATTAGATATACAAAATACAAATTTGAATCATAATTAATCCGATTTATCAAATGTTTTATTTAAAATATTTTGCTCCTTTTTTGGCTCCCTTATCAGCAACTCAGCTGCTTGAGTTTATCAGGCTCTATACTAGTCATTCCAAACAAGAAGTGTCTGATTTTAATCATATTCTTAACCCTTCTATCAAAAGTTCTAAAGTACTTGTTTCCACAATCCTGAAATTAGCATTGTTTGCCTAGCAGTTCTGGTAATCCGATCTGATCATTATCAATATATTTTACTTCCGTTTAGACTCCAGACATTCTAATATCAATCTCCTATTCTCCTCATCTCAATTATTCCACTATTTACACCTCTCCTTCCAAATACGAACAGCCAGCCATAGATTAACACATATATTATTCATTCCATAGCCATAAAGATTCTCCATAAGGTACTAAACTCTTTCCTCACGTAATATCAAACCATAATGAAAATTCATCCTCGTATTTCCATTTCCAGAAAGACCCCACCCAAATCTATTAAAGTATAGAACTCCTTCAACATAATTTAGCAAGAATGACAAATTTTGCTAATAAAATGAAAGCCATTTTGAATTCTCAAGTTTTTATTTTCTCTCGAGCACATGCTGGTGCAGAGAAAATTTCCTTCTTGGCTCTGGAATATAGATCATCTTATATCTCGTAGTTCCGTCCTTGATTTGGCTTCCAAATTTCGAATCTTAGCTTTATCTGAATTTTGGTCTTCTATTAATTTTTTGCTCCTTATTGAAGAAGATTATACCGTTTTGTGTAGAGGAATAGGATCACAGTCTTCAGGTGATCTAGATTTTCGGCTTCTTGTAATACACAAATTATGGTGCAGGCTCCACAAATTTTTCCTGAGATATTGAAGTCATAGTGAAATTTTCGCCCTTGATAAGAATTTTCTTGAATTCTTTCTTATGAATGTTGGCTTCAGGTACATTGTCCAAGGAGAGTCTTCTGGTCTAACATTCAGTTCCATAAAAAAGCTCGGCTAAATTCCTAAATATAAATTGATAAATCAATTAAGAAATTAGTATAAGAATTATCATATAATATAAATTGATTACCATTGGATGCCTCCGATAAGACTAATTTGGCTTGTCAACAATAAGTATTTTTTCTGTGAGAGTTTTTGAGGCCTGCCTTCCTTTTCTCTGTCTACTCCTGCCTCAATTAAATATCCCTGGTTAGAGATTTCGCAATAAGGAATGATAGTTACATTGAGAATTTCAACAGAATGCGAATCTTCTTTGGCTCTCTCTTTCTCTCTAAGGTTTGTACTTGAATAAGAAGCCAAAGATTGGCTAGAGATTTATTGTATGACGCAAGGATTAATTATTAAATAATTTATCTGAAACCGTCCAAGTGGAGACTACGAGTCACGGCCAGTATGAGCATGCCTTGGACTCATAATCAGCATTATATTCCTTAATGTCTGTTGAGTAGAGAAAGGAAACACTACAAGAAAGTTTTATGAAAAAGTACAGAAGCCCAAGGCCTCATGTCTGTTTTCCTTGCAACAGCGATGATGTTTAGCAGGATTGAGGGGAATTTGGCTCGATTAGCTGGATTACAAACTCATAAACAATTTCCGATGGAATTCGAAATTTTGATGATGACCTCGATTCATTATTTCTTCAGAAGGTTCATTGTTTTCAGAGTCCGCTCTCCTCAATGGCTTCGAAGCTGCAGTTCTCTTTCCGAAGTTTGCAGAAAGTAATGAGAAATTCGCATCTATCTCTTCAAGAGCAATTTGACTTAGCTGAAGAGTTCCGTCGAGCTGGAGAGCCATTGCCGATAAGGGGAGCGCTCAGTATTTCGACAGATGCAGCTTTTTATATGAACGAAGGTTTTATAGTCTCCCAGCACACTCCTAGACCAATTTTTTTCTTCCTAATTGTAGCCGTACTCGATATAGCACGCTGTCCTCAACTTTGTTATATCTGAGTTCTCTATCGAATGTTTCATCAGAACAACAGGGAAATAAGGGAAGAGCAATAGTTGATAAGGGTCCCGCTTAGAGACGGGTTTCAATCTTTAAATTAATTAAAATATTTCAAGGGCATGCTTGAGACTTTAATTTGTCAAAAATGCATCTAAAGCACAGGCAAATTTACATATACTTTGTTCTCCTTACTCTAGGAGTGCAATGTCAAATATCATCATAGGGAACCTTATTCTCTAAAATTTCACCTACAAAAAAATTTAAATTATAGCCACATTCTGGACTCGAAGTTACCCTTAAATTCTATCCACTTGCTTTACTCTTATAAAAATCAGAGTTATAATTCCTATCAAAGAAAGATATTTAAGCCACTTCTAACATGAATTTCTCTCAACATAAGCAATTTTTTTTTAATAGAACATTGAATAGCCCTCATGTATTGGACTGATGAATAATTACTGAACACATAGTATCCATATCCTCTTAATCATCCTTGGGGCAAGTTATCAATCCTGGCATTGTGACTTGAAATTTGTGAAAGTAATGATTCTAATGGCTAACAATAGCTAAAGTTGTTGATGATAATTTTCTTTTTCTAGGGCTTTCCCAGACTCCCTCAGAATTATGAAGTGGCTCAACCTAAGCATTCTGAGACAATGCTTCCATTTTCAAGTTCTCTATTGGGGTCAGAACCATAAAATTTATTTTCACGTAAATTTAAAAAAGTCAGCCAAGTAATTTTGATTACCATCGTCTAGACTCTCTTCATAGATTTCACAGCTTGCTCTCCTCATTTTATGCTCAGTCATTACTTTCCGAGAGTTTCATTGGAAAAAAGTGTTATGTTGTATTTCGACTATCTTTATCATTTCTATAGCTTATTAGGTTTACCATTTTCCTTGTAAAAGGAGCCGAATTTTGAATTTAAGTTCCTACGAACGCTTAATTTTTCTAGACATATGTTATTCTTAATTAATATCTGCTCTCAGCATTCCCCTAATGGCCTTAGCCCTGGCTAGTGATGTCTGGGAAAATAGTAGATCTAAGGATGTTTTAGAGAGTCCAATTCTTTTCTCGTCATTTTAACTCTTTTTCAATTTTGGCGGCAAGAAGTCAATTCCAGTGACTTCAATGTTTCTGATAGAAAAGTCTTTGACTCTCTGTGAGTTCCTCTGTCTACCCCAACTTATTAATATAGTGGGTTTAGCTCTGTTATCACACAACAGCAAGAGACAAATATATTAGATAATTTGGACTCTGTAATTAAAGATTACACAGGCCATAATTAGCGGGTACTGAAACGTTACCTTTTTAACATCCAATTCTGTGTTCTAAGGAGTTGTTCTTTATGATAGTTGAATAGAGATCTCGCCAAAATTAATTATTTTTTTTTGAGCAACAATAGTATTCTGGGCTCTAAATTTTGGTACTCTTCAGATTAAATAATTAATACATTTTAGGCTTTATGATTTCCGAATTGGTACTCAAAATCTTTAGCGCCTTATGAAGATATTTTGTGAGTCCATACTTTCAGACAACAGATTTTAACAAGTCCAGAAAATCTGCTTTGAAATTCAAAGTAAATACCTCTATTTCAGTCCAGTTATTAATCAATCTCTGCGAAGGTGACCTAGAAGCTTGTTTCGAAAAGAAACGTTCAGGAAATAGAATAACCCTCCTCTTAGGCCTATAGGCCCAAGACAAAATATTTGTAAAAGTTTATATATCTCGGGAGGAAATTATTAAAGTTAACCCATAAATAACTTGTAGGGACAATAGAGAATAATGAAAGAATAGATATCAGATGGTATAGCTGGTATTGTTAATGGGCATGAAATGCCAACAAACTAAAACTCCTGGGATTCACCCACTTGTCAAGTGTTTGACAAACATTCAGTTGTATGTAATATTGTGTAAAGTTCTCTTAGATGAAAAATTTAGAGTTTCTAACTTGAAATTGATTAGACACTATAAGCTGATAAAATTTTGTAATAATGAGTTTTGAACAATATATTTCAGTTTTCTTCAATATATAGATTAGGGACTTAATTCTGTCAAGTAATTTGATTACGATAAAGTTAAAATAAACAAACAATAGCAATTGAAAACAATAATAGGCTTGTATGATTATTAAATATCTATCTCCTCAATCGGCTTGTTATTCTTTCGTTCGAGCTCTGCAACTTCTGCCAGAAGTGAATCTAATAGATTCTTCTTCCTTATTCCAGCATAATAACGATTCTTGATCATCATGGAATTTCTTGAAGGGAAATATTTGGCAATTTTATCCCATTCATAACCATAAACAGCAAAATACTTGGCCAAAATCAGATCCTCTTTTCTTGAAAACTTCACTCTCTGTTCTTTATAATTTTCCTGAGTCATAGCACGATACTTTGCTCTAACTCTAGATGGGGTGATCTTCCTATTCTTGAATCGCTTAGCAATCTTTTTCCAGTCATTCTTGCAATCTTTTGCCCATTGAAGGAGAAGTTTCGTTCGCTCAGGAGTCCAAATTTCCTCTTCAATTTTCGATAATTTACTCTGGGAGAAATTTCCTTCTTCTCTAACATTATTCTCTTCTGTGAGATCATCTACCGATTGGCTAAGAGTAGAACTTTGTAATTCACATGATTCATCCTCTGGCAAGGCTGATTCAACTTTGCATACACTCACAGAAGGTAAATCTCTATCCTCAATATTTACTGACGTTTCTTCTACCGGCGAAACATTGACCCTCAAATTTGTTGTGTTGCTTGCATGTTGAAGCATTACATAATTGGTAAAAGCCAAATTTTGCAGAGGATTAGCTGCTATTGGAACGAAGAGATTACTTGGCAGCATATAAGGAATCCCAGTGTTGGATGAAATATTGGATAATATTTCATTCGAATAGAATGAAAATATATTAAGAGGTAGCTGCCACGTAGGCTGGAAGAGATTGAGTAAGCAGGAGCTGAGATTCATATCGAGGAATGCCAAATTATTGAATTTATATTTTATGCCTCAAATTAAGTCAAAAGATATATCCAAAAGAAATGCCTCGTTCTCATGATAAACATAAAACACTTTGCAAAAAGACATTCATTTCCTCAATATTATGAATTCCTAGCTTCAATCTTTTCACGAGGAATCACTATGAGTTGTCTGAAGGATTTAGATATTGAGGTTTTTCTTTCACGGTTCTATTTCAAAGTCCATCAATATAGAATGGCCGAAAAGGAGCAGAATTCAAAAAGCGATATCAGGGTCTTTGCTGATGCCAATAATTAATTATTTTTCTTATAACGAGACAGGGGAAAAAACCCCATGAGTGGATCCCTCTTAGTCTGTCAAATAAGTATATAACAGTGAAGAATAGGTGTGATCAGGATTGGGTGAATGAAGCTTAAGGATAGTCTAGGCTTAGGAAACAACCACATAGAGGTCTAAAGATTCTGTACTTAGATAAACTAAAATTAGAATTTTTTAAAATTTCAGGGAATGTATTCAACGCACACTTCCAGGATCTTGTCAGAATACTTAATTCCCTTATTTTACGTGCCTGATCATAGCCTTTCAAGAATTTCGACATAGGTTTATAGAATACAGCTAAATCATCAAAATTTAAGGCTGTAAACGATCAGAAATTAAACTGACCCCTAGATCAAGCGAACGAATAAGTTCAATGATGAAATTAGTGAAACAAATGGAACAAGTTGAGTAAGAGCTACAAACCCGAATAGAGTCTACTCTAGGATTTGTTTAATGGGTGGATTATCGATTTTTTGAGCTATAGTCCAATAAACTAAGGAAAATTATATTAGAACTGTTGTGGAAACAATGTTGTTACCATAAAGCAACAAATCCCATCAAACCTGATCTCTGGCTACCTTGAAAATACATACGATACATTTCTATCATCCCTTTGACATACCAGCTTTCAATTAGTTTCAAAGTAAAGATATATCTTTCAGAGTATCCACAAACCCCTATTCTAGATCAACGCAAAAACGCTGTCATGTAATCTTTTGGACCAATGACATACTCAAGAAAGTATTCATCTTGGAACTCAAGTCACCACAGACAAAAATTTGTTAATTAATAATCTGTGTATCAAGTTCATTTGTTAATATGCACAATGTGGTTAATCAGGAAGCTGAATGGTAACCCTATAGTCCAGTAGAGAATATAGCAATTAATCAGAGTGCTAAGTTGTCAAAATAAAAAGCTCCTATGTCTTCTACAATTTTTCATTAAAATTCAATGTATAGCTTCATGTATCACACTCTTGATGAGGCGTATACTCTTCTTCTTTGTCTTTCATTATTAAGAGGCTTTTCTGGAACGGAATGCCTCAGAATTACCTTTTAGACTCCCGTGTGAATTTTTTAGGAAACACTTAATAGAAAAATGAAGGACAGTATTGTAAGTGATAGAGATCTGACTATATCTGACATTGGTTGAATTTTCCTGGGATATAAACTAGAGGATTTTTGCTCGTAAGAAGAAATATAGTATGCATCATAATCATTTTGACCATTTGCCTTATATCCAATGTGTTGGTATTAATGAAGACAATGGCTTCCTTTATAATATAAGGACCTATAAAACATAAACAAACCTTTATATTATATAGAGTGCATATTGATTGTAGTGATTTTCGATAAAGACAATCAAATTTTGCTTCTCCTCTTAAAGGAACAATCATTGAAGCCAACGTATGCAAAATAATGATTTTCT
>Ga0065720_1019206_pt1 | contig 32752 bp, 24 predicted proteins | sample Thericmetagenome_FD_59107 | JGI IMG/M metagenome (GOLD analysis project Ga0065720, IMG submission 59107) | Thermophilic microbial communities from the Joint Bioenergy Institute, California, USA of rice/straw/compost enrichment - eDNA_2 v2... | ecosystem: Engineered > Solid waste > Grass >... | reverse complement strand
CGTCAAAGTAGAGATAATCAAAGCATTTTCTGGATCAACTTTTGAACTGGTGTTTTAAATAAGCTTTGATATTCATTCCAAACTTTATCACTTAATGATATTTGCAAGTTTTTTTTCTTATATATTTACTTGATAAGTTTAATTAACTCTATTCATCCTTCCATACTCTTATAAATTAACTGAATGCATATACAAAAAAGTGTAGTAATACTTCTAGCAACTTTTAATATTCTTCTTCCTTGAGTTTAGTAAATAGTTCAAAGCATCACAGAATGCTCTCATTTCACCAGTATGGTTTGCCATGAGGTCCACAGATCTGTCTTCCAAAATGATGGAGAAAGAGTTGCGAATATGCTCTGAGTTCTTAGTAGCAAATCTCTTAAAGTTCTTGGTTTCTCTTCCATAGACTATTTTTTGAATAGATTTTGTTGGAAAGATTTTCAAGACTGAAAAGGAATTAGGCTTGCCCCAACAAAGAAAACTAAGATCGTCTGAGAAGTATACCTTCCTAAGAGAGATTTGAGCCCATCTACCATTACCATATTTCCAGAAAATCATTCCATCTCTAAGAACTTTCTTCAACAGTTCGTCCTCAGATCTGCTTCGTTCTTCAACATTTGGCCTCTCAATAGGCATATCGAGAAAGAGGTCCTCTGAAATAGTATGAGAGTTTCTGCTAGACAAATCTAGCTTAGCTAATAAAGGATTATTAATGCTATTGATGGAAGAAGTCCTCTTATGTGTTTTCTGAGTCTCGATTGCATTTCCTTCTTGATAGCTTGAGATATTCCTACGATGGAAGGCTAATGACTTGTTATTCTGTTCAAAGGTAGGATCTGTCAATGGGTTTATTTCTCTTGAGGTCTGGATTATCTTTTCTCCACCATGGAACTTCAAAGGTAAATTTAGTCTCTCTACAATATCCATAAACTTAAAGAAATCAGTCATTTTGGGGATGATAAATGTAAGAATTAGGGTTTCAGAGTTCTTGTTCTCAATCCAAATGCGATAGGCCTCAGGATAGATATTGTTCATCTTCATAGGAGTGAAGTTGATTCTTGAGATATCAGAAATATCAACGGTGATTCCCTCTCGTGTCTCAAGGCACTTGGAGGTCATATCCTTATTCGCACTAGCTGAGCTTGGAATAAGGAACCACTGTTGTACCATGTTATCATCACCTTGAATGAATCCAAATTTCGCGAGCGCATATTCCTTTAAATCTTTGTTCTGAGTTGCTTCTTCTATGTTCAAAACGCTTCTATACAATACAGTAAAGCTCTCACTTGACGCTGTCTTGTAATTTAGCAATTCAGGCTTAATGGTGTTGGTAATAGGATGATAATCTTCGGTGGGATCAGAGACGCCAGTTGACTTGGGGATAAAGATGTCTTTTACATGAACTTTTTCTATGTCATCTCTTTCAAGCGAGGTTTGAACTTTAGTTGTTTTTCTCTGGTGGGTTAAAGGAGCTTTGGGAGGTTTTCCTAAAAGAAGTTCAGGGAAGGTGAAACTGGGTTGCATATTCATTTTTAAAATAGTACATTATTGTAGGCGAGAATGCGGCTTATTTAAGGCATGATTGTATCCAAGATACTTTGATGAAAGAGTGAAATTGTAGTGAGAATTATTAGATTGATTTGATAGTAATTAAGACTATGCTATAAATCTTTCAGCAGACTACAGTCTATAATAAATTTAATCAGAATCTTAGGATTCAAGATGGACAAAGATTTCGGTAATGGAGACGCTGACTTGACTCAGCTCGAAAAGATCCCAACCAGAGTCTTCGAAACTGCTTTGGAGGGCAGCAAGTACGTTGCCAGAGAGATTGCTAACCTCGTTAAAGAGAAGGCTGCTAAAAATCAAATCGCTGTTCTTGGACTTGCCACAGGATCTACACCTACTAAGATCTACGATGAACTCATCAGAATCCACAAAGAAGAAGGCGTTAGCTTTAAGAATGTCATCACCTTTAACCTCGATGAATATTACCCCATGGATCCCAAAAGACTCCAATCTTATCACAGATATATGCACGAACATCTCTTCGACCACATTGATATTCCTAAGGAGAACATAAACATTCCTGATGGAACCTTACCCCCTGAAAAGGTTGAAGAGTATTGCAAGGAATACGAAAAGAAAATCATTGATGCTGGTGGTCTTGATATCCAGATCTTGGGTATCGGAAGAACAGGACACATCGGTTTCAACGAACCAGGATCATCCAAGCACTCAAAGACCAGATTGATCTATTTGAGCAAAACTACTATCATCGATGCTGCTAGTGATTTCTTCGGATATGAATACGTTCCCAAGATGGCCATTACTATGGGTATTGGTACTATCCTTATCGCTAAGAGAATCTTCCTCTTGGCCTGGTCTGAGAGCAAGGGACGTATTGTTGCTAAGGCTGTTGAAGGACCTGTTACCAGTGAAGTTGCTGCCTCTTTCCTCCAAGAGCATCCCAACACTACCTGCGTTATTGACAGAGCTGCTGCTGACCACTTGACCAGATTCAAGTGCCCTTGGACTCTTAAGGGAGCTACCCATGAAATAGAAATTCATTTCGACCCTCAGATGATCGTCAAGGCTGTCGTTTGGCTCTCTCAAAAGGTCCAAAGACCTATCTTGAGATTAAGAGCTGAAGATTACGAAGCTAACGGACTTTCATCTCTTCTTCGCCAAGAAGGAGATGCTTTCCAAATCAACATCAAGGTATTCTCTAGACTCAGAGATACCATCACTGGATGGCCTGCTGGTGGAAAGCCTCAAAATGTCGACGTTCCTTACAAGAAGGCCAAATCCACCAAGCCCCAAAAGGTCGTTGTCTTCTCTCCCCATCCTGATGATGACGTTATCTGCATGGGAGGAACCATGATCAAACTTGTTAAGCAAGGCCATGAAGTCCACACTTGCTACCAAGTCTCAGGAAACATCGCCGTCTTCGATCATGACGCCCAAAGATTCGCTGATTTCGTCACTGAATATATTAAGGCTTTCGGATTGCCAGGACTTGAAAAGGCTCAAGAAATTGAAACTAAGCTGAATGAGTTCTTGAAAACCAAGCAACCAGGTGAGGTTGACACTGAAGCCATCCAAACTATTAAGGGTTTGATCAGAAAGACCGAAGCCAGATCTGCTGCTATGACTTGTGGTGTCCCTAGAGAAAACATTCACTTCTTGGACCTTCCCTTCTACCAAACTGGAACCGTCAAGAAGAAGCCTTTGGGACCTGAAGATGTTGAAATTGTCAGAAAGTTCCTTGATGAAATTAGACCTAACCAAATCTACGCTGCTGGTGATTTGACTGACCCTCATGGAACTCACAGAGTTTGCTTGGATGCCATTTTGAGAGCCCTTGACATCTTTGAAAAGGAAGGAGCTGAATGGTACAAGAACTGTGAAGTCTTCCTTTACAGAGGAGCTTGGCAAGAGTGGGAACCCGAAAAGATTAACATGGCTGTTCCTATGTCCCCTGATGAGCTCTATGAAAAGAGATTGGCTATCTTCAAGCATCAATCTCAGAAGGATCCCCCACTTTTCCCTGGAGATGATTCCAGAGAATTCTGGCAGAGATCTGAAGCCAGAAATAAGCTTACTGCTAAGATTTATGATGACCTTGGTCTTACTGAGTATGAAGCTATCGAGTGCTTTGTTAACTTAAGAGAGCTTAGAAAATACATCAAGATTTAAGTGTGTGTGAATTTGAATGTAAATGTTTGAGCCAGTAACAAAATATAAAAAAATAAATGTATGAGATTGGTCCTAGGTTACGAATACCATTGACTAAAACCTCGAGGGACATTTTTTTCTTTAAAAATAGCCAATTTTAGTTAAAACAATGAAGAACAACCTGAAATTCATTTCATTAGTCGATTACATGGATATATATTTTCATTATTAAATTGATGTTATCTAAGAAGATCATCAGGAACATCAAAGAAAACAGCCTGACCTCACATCTTAGTGGCGACGAAGATCAAGAAATCCTGACTCTCTATTCGGACCGGTCAACAATTCAAAATTTTAGGCAGATTTACTCACAAGAGTTAACAATGGAATTTGTAAAAGCCGGGAACTCTATGAACTCCACCGAGATCTCTTTATCTGCAAACGAAGGTTCCCTCGGGTCCTCTGGAAGCAATATCATAGCCAGCGGGCTCAGCAAGCAAAAAGCGGCACTCCAGATGACTGAAACGATAAGAGATTATCTATTAAATGATCCACAGGGCCAAACGCTTCGTAGGAAGAGAATTAAATGCATGTCAGTGGATAGGTTTTCAACTAGGGAGCTAACGATATTTTACAAGTATAATGACATAGTCCATCGAGTCAAAAAGATTGTAATTTATTTTTGACCCCATTAACTCTTTAGTGCAACAATAATTTGAACCTTTTACTCGAGACTATGAAACAAATATACTCCTTTACCATGAACCCTAATCAAGTAAGAGAATAACTTAAAGTTTTCTAACTTTCAGCAAACATTACTCGAAGATATTTGCCGATTAATTATAAGGACTATGTTCTCAACTATTCGCGAGCTGAGGTTTGATAAATGCAAATATATCCTTGAAAAATTGGATCTCCTCGAAAAACAAACCTTAAACGCATTAAACGGTATCGGCCAAGCTACCAACTATTCCCCTGTTTTTCCCAGGACAATCAGCGGACCAACTAATACAGGCGAAAAATCCAACACTCCTATGATTCAAAGACGTCCTACTCAAAACGTTCGAGATTTTTTGTCAGGAAAATCCCAAGAGGAATCTCCGGCTATAATACGCTCCAAAACACAAAACTTGAAGGGATTAATTGGTGAAATAAGTTCAAGCAAGCCTGCATCACCCAATTCCAACAGCAATCCCAATAGTAAGCCAAACAGCAAGCAAAATAGCCTGAAAAGTCTATTTGCCCAAGTCAACAAAGAAGTAGAAAATTCACCAAAGGACAAAACTCCTTCCAAACATCTTAAAAGTCTTTTGTCTTCACCAGCAACTCAACAACGAAGTTCTCCAAAAACTCAGCCAAAATCCTTGAGAAATATCATGCCCGGCTTATTTGGAAAAATTGAACACCAATCTCCTCCCAAAGTCAAGCCCAGGCCTCTCCTTCAAAAAATGCTCACTGTGCCAGAAGATAAAAGCGTTTACCAGTAAGCCTTTTCAAACATCATATAACCCCTATTAGAGAAGCTATTAAGATAATGGCCAAGTTAAAGTATATTTTGGCACAAGTCGGACATCTATTACATTACGACAAAATATGTAAATCAATCTAAACTAGTTGTTCAATTCTTAGCCAACAATAACATTGACGTATTGATTAAGAGATCAATCGCAACCGCTGATAATTCAGTTCGTTCACGAAAAAGTCCATATCCAGACAAAGCCAGTCAAGATGTTGGTTCATTCTCTGCCGTAGCAAATGTTGTTATGAAAGAGATGGAGAGACAAAGAGCACGATCTGAAGTCTTTGGAGAAGATGCTCACTTCTCAGAAGCTGTCAAAGACTTTTTGTATACTAAGCAAAGTTATTTGGACGACTTTGATATCGTTGTGAGTTCAAAGAGAACTGAAAAAATTGGAAAATATTGTATCTGGAAAGCAAAAAAATGGGCAACCAAAATTAAAAAGTATAAAAACCCCAGAAATTCATGTAACAAAATAGGGAAAAACTTGAAAAGCAGTATAAAGAGAAGGAACTGATCTGCAAAATCTGTGCAGCCCCTGTCAAGCTTGACAAAATGAAAGATCATACTACCTTATGCAGGCAAAGGGCAGAAAAGAATAAAGAAATTAAGGATCTTGATAAACGCTTCAATGAGAAAGTCTTTGATGCTTTTATGAGACACAAAGAAGTTAATACCGAAATCCTTCTTGAGCAGTAATATAATTTCGAAAATTTTTTAAATTCATAGGAAACAACTCACTCGTCTAAAAAATCCTACAAAACCTAAGATGGTGAGACAAGCTTCTTTGAATATTAATCTGAATAACCTTGGAGACACTCAAAAATCTTCATTAACTCCGAATAAGAAATCACTTTTCTCTAAGGAAGCTACTTTAAATCTTCCTGAACCTATTACTTTATCAACCCAGACGTCGCCAATGAATTCAACTCCCACTACCCCAGAAGATGGCACAAATCCTAACTCATTAAACATTAAGATCAATCTTGAGGATATTCCTGAAGATGATGAAAAGCCCAGATCACCTATAAAGGAATTCAATAAGGGAAAATCCATGTCTGAACGGAACAATCCTGAGGACGGAGGCCCAGTTAATGTTAATCCAGTACAAAAAGAAAATCAATCTATTGGTGAAAGAAGACAAATTAAGCTTAAAGTTAAGATCAGTTCCCAGCAACAAAATAATTCTGACTATGGAGTTTCTGAAGAACAAGATTCCGATTTTGAATATTTGTTGAATCTTGGTAATAAAGCCGATGATAAAAAGGAAGCCATGTCAACGACACTTCCTCGCAAATTTAATTTTGGCGATGACTCACCTTTTAGTGCAGAATCGACTGTAGGAGACTCTCTAACTAATTCCTGGGGAGCTCTCATGAAAAGTCCTGCACTTGGGATGAGGACCGCTAATACTCCTACAGTATTCAAGAAGTCTTCCTTCTATAATCAAAAAGCTTCTTGCAGTAGCCCTACAGCTTCTCAGACTGGTGAAAAAATCAATCCTCTCTCTCTACAAAAGAACCATACTGATCTTGCAACTTCTCATTCTCAAAATGATCCAGGATTATCTCCACATTCTCACTCTAGTGACGGTTCACAGCATTCTAATTCCTCTAATCTTAATAATGATTCTTCTAAAACTAATAACCTAAACGAATTTATGATTAAAAATAAAATCGAAAAGAAAAAGCTTATTGTCCAAGCCTACGAGATTGTAATGAAGAAAGGTAAGGCCATGTCTGGACAGCCTCCTTATCTCAAAAGTAAAATCTCAACACAACTTATATAAGCATTCTAGGAATGGATATTGATCTTGAAGATACTACTAGAGACCTTGAGACTCTAAGCTCAAAAATTGAAAATGAAGATGTCAAAGCCTTCCTCTCCGACTTTTGCAGTTTAATGAAGACTAGAGTCGCAATCGGAAAAGAAATAATTGAACTCGGAAAACAAATTGATATTTTTGAAGGAAAAGTGGTCAGCGCTTCAATTAGAAAGACTTCAGAATCAAAAGTTATTTTGGATGGTAAAAGCCAGAATCCACTTCGTTCAGCTAAGAAATTAAACACATCAGATGGAGACGGACAACCTTCTAAGGATTCCCCTGTAAAAAGCCCAACTTCCCATGAGACTAAAGAAGAGGATATCATTGAGTTCAAATCCTTATTGCCTAGAAATCCTCTGATGGAAAGACTTAGATATGAAGATAGTTATTCAGTGAATTCTTATCTTGATGACGCTGACAAGTCCACTCTCCAAATCTCAAGAAGACTCGATGAAAAGATAACCAGAACATATAGATCTAAATTTGTAGAAGATATTACTCCAAGCTCAACTCCAACTAATAGATTATATAACATCATTGTTAGCACTACTCCAAAGAGCCAAGAACCTAAACCAAATGACCTCACATCTTCATTTGACAGTGACGAAGAAAAGAAACCAAAGATAATAATACCACCTGCCAGTCAGTTCAGCAAAGAAGAACACAAGAATTCTGATAAAAGTATTCTAGTGATCCCTGATACACCTAAAAGCCAAGATAGGGAGAACAATATTAGCTCAACAACTGATATTCCTTCTAAATCTACAACCCAAATGACTTCAAGCCCTCTTCATATCGTTAGTGCTGAAGTCTTAGCTCTGAAAAATGGATTTATGCTTTCTGAATCCTTAAGTCCTAAAGACAAAGAACCAGTTGTAAGAGTAGATTCTCCCAAGCAGCAGTTGGCCCACATGATCAAAACCGAGAAACTTCCTATTGAACCTAAATCATCCATGACTTCAGAACCTAGATTTCAACACCTTCTTGCAAAGCCCAGTCCCAAAGCCAGTCCTAAGATTAGCCCTCGTATGAGTCCTCACATGAGTCCACGAACAGGAATTAAGAATAATATTTATGGAATTTCCACCTTGAAAGAATCAGCTAAGAAAGAAATTGCTGAAAAACTAAAGCAGGATCATGAAAAGATCGCTCAAGATATTGTTGGCCCTAACAAGGTGTTTAGTCCTAAAATTTTATCTCCATTTTCTGGAAGAAGCAATGAGACAAAGCCTAGACAAATTACCTCAATGCCCATATCACAGCTTTTCCCATTTGCTAATAAAGAAACCAAATCAGAACCACAGACTATACCACTTACTAAAGACCCTTCAATTCAGCAGAGACTATACCAACCAAATAGCGCAAAGAACAGTCCAAAAAATGTGAAAAGGGTATCACTCAAAGCTTTCAAGGACTTAGAAGATCTTTCTGCCTTTATTAAGCCCCAAAACAAAAACTCTGTATTAAAGGTACCAGATCCAATCCCTAAAAAGGAAAGAATCTTCCAAGAAGATCTCATATGCAATGTGAAAGCCTCAAAAAATGATTGTCCAGATTCTCCAGCTATTGGTTATGCTTCTCCACTTTGGCAAAGAGGATATTGCAGTGATTCATACGTCAAGAATGATGTAGCATCTAAGGGTAGAGAATTGCATAGACCTGGAATTGGCATTGATGATTTCGAATTCTTGAAAATGATTAGCAAAGGTGCATTCGGAAGAGTCTGGCTAGTGAGAAGAAAGGCCACTCGTGATATCTATGCCATGAAGATCATCAATCTCGCAGAACAAGTCATGAGAAATACCCTTGAGTCACTTAAGAATGAAAACCAGATCTTTGGATTAGCGCAAGAAGATTTTGTGGTTAGAGCTGTCTTTACATTTACTCATGAGACCTTTATTTGCTTTGTTATGGAGTATATGATTGGAGGAGATTTCGGAGAGATCTTGCACAACTATTGCTGCCTTGACGAAACTGTTGCCAAATTTTATATTGCAGAGATCGTACTGGCAGTGGAATACCTACACAAGCTTGGAATTGTTCATAGAGATCTCAAGCCTGATAACATTTTAATTGATTCCAGAGGTCATGCTAAACTTACAGATTTTGGATTGTCTGAGTCAGGACTTTCCAAAATTATGAAGAATAATGATGAGCAGAAGAAGAAATTTGTCAACAGCTTCCAGAAAAAGTTAAAGAATATTTCAAATTCTGGGAAGAGTGAATTAGAGTATAATGTTGTTGTTAAGGGCATACAACCTAGAAATAAAAGTCGTGGATCTAGTAAAGGAAGCCAGGATTCAGTAGGAAGTACCAACGGATCTAGATTTAAGTCGAGGAAGGCTCATCGTTTAATTGGTACCCCTGACTACATGGCCCCAGAAATCATTCAAGGAATCAGCACTAATAACCTGAGCATTGATTGGTGGAGTCTTGGCTGTATCTTGTTTGAGTTCCTTTGCGGAATTCCACCTTTCAATGATGACTCAGTCGAGAAAATCTATGATAATATTGTAAATCTAAGAATCCCTTGGGAGGATATTGAGATAGGTAAGAAACGTCACTTCTTCTGATTGATATTTTAGGATATGAAGAAAACTGCATGTCACCTGAAGCATGTGATCTGATTAAGAAATTATTAGTCATTGATCCTAAGCAAAGACTAGGAGATAAAGGAGCAGATGAAATCAAGGCTCATCCGTTTTTCAAGGGTAAAACTGAGAACTAACGTTTTAATTCGATAGGAATAAATTGGGAAACTCTAAGAAGTCAACCAGCACCTATTGTTCCCGAGAAAAAGCATGAAACAGATACAGACAACTTCAGCAGAATGGAGAATAAGATTAATGAGACTGAAAAAATGAATCCATTTGCATATATCCCAAAGGGCAAGAGTGAGACCACAGATATGGCCATGGTGGTAATAAAATCTCATAAACATCAATTGATTTTTATAGGATTTGGCTAAGCAGAAACTCCAAGCTTCAGCAGACGATTTCCACATGTTCAATGTAGCAGCCTTAGAACAAGAGAATCAAAGACTTTATTTAGAACAAATGTGAAATATAATGAATGATATAGTCATATTTTTTAGGAAGGAGAGAGAGCAGGAGTTGAAAAATCTAGAGTCCCCCACCCATATAGGAAAACCTGATGAATCTTGGGAAGATGAGTTTGAACTGAAGCCAACTCAAACAGGAGTCTAATTCGAACCTTTTATATTTCGTTCTTGAAAATTTCTACTTGAAGAAGATCAAATTCTTTCAACATTCAGATTTCCACTATTCCGTGTATATTTTGAGTCTTATTGAATGACCTCTATTTTTTTCTGTATTTTTTTTTTCACAATGTTTCTATTGTATCCGAAGTTATATAATTTTCATATATTATCAGGATTGGACCCTATTCATAAGAAAACAATATCAAGTACTAAACAGATGAATTATGTCAAGCATAAATTCTAATAACATACAAAAAAACTATTTACTTATTCTTCTTTTGTTGTTTAGCATATTCCACTCTTAATTTCTTTTCAGCTCTTTGTCTTTCCTCAAGCTTCAATTTCCAGTCTTCAGCATGCTTGAAGTTATTTCTCTGGACCCAAATAAGATCTTCTCTGAATCTACAATCAGAGCATAGAGGGTTAGGAACAGGAACATAGTTGCTTGGTAAGTCTCTATCAATATTCCAATATTCGACTCCATCGATAATAAGGTTTTCTAGGTAAGATCCATGGAGATCACAAATTGGAGAAATCATATCGTAGAATTTCCAATCTTGTTCATCTTGCTTTTTCTTACTCTGTTTCTTCTCTTCTTCTGGATTGTAGTAATAGATCTTTCCTGCAAAGCAATCCTTTCTCTTTGCTTTAGCCTTATCCTCAGAATATCCCAGCTTAATAACACACTTAATCTTGTTTTTCTCATCGTAGTACTTCATATACCCCGAATGCCTGCAAGTTCTGTCACCCCAGAGCATACCAGAGACCTTAATAAAGCCCCAGTAGAACACTATACTTTGGCCGTCTTTGAAATCGACATGATTGGGTCCTTCTTGGTGAAGAATAAGTTGATTTCCATCTAAATTGGCGAAGAAATTATATCTTCCCCAGAATCTAAATCCAGGATGCTCAACCAAGAAATTAGCAATGGGAGGATGATGGCTGGTATGCTCAATATCAATTGTAATGCCAGAAGCTGGGAAGGTAGCTTGGAATGTTTCTCCCAAAATTGGATTGAAGGGCTTGACCTGCTGGGCACTCACATATAAACCAGCAATGGAAGCAGCCACCACATTTTTCATTCTTTGGATGGGGTCTTTCATGTCAACGGCTGGGACTAAGTAGTTTGGAAGGAATGTCCACCAATCGCAAATTCTTTCGAGTAAGGATCGAGGTTCGAAAATTCTGACAGGAAGGGAAACTCCGACCACACCTCTACCTTCTGCAATACTTTGGGCCAATCTTTTGAGGACATCATAAACGATACCTTTTTGTTTCTTAAGGATCTCTTCATCAACGAGTTTAAGTTCTCCAGTCTTGGTGATCTCGAGACCCTTGAAGACGTCACTCTTAGCATAGGATTTTGGCTTTGATAAGATGGCATAATCCAAGTAAGTAGGAGGAGGGTACTTAGGAGTATATTTATCTTCCATTGAGGTGTAAGCCATATAAGAGAAGGGCATAATTGCTTTGTTGAAAGAATAAATTTGTGGGTCATTACCATCAATAGGCTTGGTGAAAAGTTCTCCAGTGTTCCACTTCTTAATAGGCTTAGGAATAGTGGTAGTTGTGGTTTCTGTGACCGACTTGACTCCATTAGCATCTAATCTAGGTGTCTCCTTATTGACAAAATTATTATCCCCCGACTTATCTTCTTGAACAAGATTTCCATTATATAAAACTTTATCCTGGTCTTTCTTGTTTGGAGAGCTTGTGAGCTTAGAAGATATATCGTAGTCACCATGGCCCTGGAAGGTGATATTATGTTCTTGAACGGCATGATGGTGGGTCTCATGATGAAGATGTCCATTCTTCTTTGCGGAACCATAGCGGCTGGCATTCTTATGTTGATGAGCTGCTGACTTAGGTCTATCTTTACCTATCTTGATAGGAGTTCCAGACTCTTGAAGTACGTGAGCTATAGCCTTGTTGACAATGGGAGCTTCACCTTGTTTGCTTGGAGCTGATTCATAGTTTCTCACGTTATTATATTCTTCCCCATTAACATTGACTTTGTGGGAAATGGCGATTTCATCCTCTGGAATATTGTCATCTAAACCACCAGGAGAAGCATTCACTCCCTTTCCTCTGTGAGAAACACTGTGGTCGTGGTCTGAGAGAATGAGAGAACCGATCCTATTTAGAGGGATTTTCTCGAGATCCACTTCCTTTCCGTCTGCTTTGGCCAGGATTTTGATCTTATCCTTCTTTGTATATACTTTCAAATTTTCGATTGATTCTCTGATAAGTTCTTCAATATCTTCTGGCTTGGTTCCAGAATAGAATGACAGCTTGACAGGTTCGAATTCATTTTTGCTAGAATAGATTGTAAACGTGTGACAATGGTCTTGATCCATGATTTCAACTCTTTTTTTTGATTCTTTACGAGAAATTTAACTTATTTTTCTTTATTTAGGATTTAACTCCAGAGATTATTACGTAAGTTGGGAAGAAACGGCAGGCTTAATTACATCAACTCACATACCCAACATAAAATTACAAAAATCCCTAATTATATTTATAGCCAGATCAATAGTCTGAGTCATCTGAGTCTTCATCATCGTGTCCTTTCTTAAGTCTAAAGCCTTTTTCCTTTTCATTCAATGGTTTTAAAACACCAGCCTTCACCAATCTAAAATATTACACTTTCTTAACTAATAACCTACCTTCTAGTGAGAGCTAAGGTCTTGAAGTCATCTCTTGCTCCAAGGTCTTCAAAACCGATAATTTGATCAACCAATATTCCGTCCTTGAAACAACATAGAGTGGGTAAAACCTTGATAGCAAGTTTATTGACGAAGAAAGGAGCCTTTTCAGCGTCGAGTCTTAAGAATTTACATTCAGTGTGTTCAGGAGCAATTTTTCTTAAATGATGATCAATAATTTTGCATCTTTCGAAGTCTTTATGAGCGAAATGGCAGACGGAGTACTTTGCCTTAGTGACGTAGGGAAGAAATTCAGATTCAACGATTTCTTGATATTCTCCGTACCAGAGATTTTTCTCCTTATCGGCTTTCTTCTGTTGATATTCTAATTCTTCTTGTTTCTCTTTTATTCCCTTGAGTCTCTCTTGCTTCATCCTCTCCATGATTTCTCTCTCGTCTTCGTCCATTAAGTCGTCGTCATCATCAGACTCGACTCTCTCGTTTGGACCTACTTGTTGTTGTTTTTCTTGTTTAGCTTCAGCCTTCTTCTGCTCCTTCAGGTACTGGGCCGTCTTGTCTTCAACGGCTAATTTCATAGTCTATCAAAGGTTAAACATCATAGGCTTTGCTTTACCATATCAGTAAGAGCTGAACTCAAGATAGCACTAGTATCCATTTCCGATCTAAATCAAAAATTCAAATTATGTATTAATCTGCGATTTCAATAAAATTAATCAGCAGGGTCTGTTTCATAATTTCAAAAGAGACTGAATTCAAGGAAAAGCATCAATGACGATTGGATCCATTTATCTTATACTGTTGATTTTATTCTCTCATTTCTAAAGTTTGAGCTGGGAAATTCTAGCTAGATGTGGAGAATAAAGTTCATTGATATGATTACAAGAAGATTATTGGTGTTTTGTTTAAACCAAGATTAGATATTTTCAGAGTCAAAGCTTCTAAAATAAGGAAAACAAAATAAAGTCATTTGCATGAATATTAGCAGATGAAATATTTTATTCATGTAATGAGATCTCCTCGAAATAAAGTTATTAAAATAGGTTTGACCAGATCAGAATTGTCTTTAGCTAGATTTGATAGAAGTTGATAATTTCGAATATCGATTTTTCTAACAAATTAGCATCCCATAGAAGCCTATCCTTTAAATTGAATAGAAATATTCTTTACAATAATCTTAGAACAAATATTTAAGAATGGAAGTCTTTTCTGTACCTGACGATCTGCGAGAAGTGTTGCATGATGGAAAAATTTTCATGTTTACCAAGTCCTATTGTGGATATTGTGAGAGAGCTAGGAAATTACTTGATAATCTAGGAGTACCATATGAATACATTGCGATTGATATTTATCCACTTACTCCTGAACAAGCACAACAATTAGAAGACTTGAGTGGGATAACTACAGTTCCGAATATTTTTCTTGGGACAAAGTCAATTGGAGGATATGATAACTTGATGAAACTCCACAGAAGTGGTGAATTAGAAAAACTTTTGATAGAAAATGGAATCAAAGTCATGAAGTAATCAATTGAATTGGTCAATGTACTATCATTCTTTTATAGAATCCAAACTTATAATTGGTTCTTCTTCGAGTATCCTTATCTACCTATTTAAAGCATTATGATCTATTGATTTCTTTGATTCTGATCTGAACTCAAAATCAATTAGAAGAATCCCAAATAATTTTAAATTGAAAATGGCGTCTAGTGCGCAAGTTTTTGAAGGCATTGTTAAGGAAGTCCTTCCTAAAAGGACTCTACTCTTACTATCTAAAGGAATGGGTAGTCTTTTCAAACTCTTTTTGACTTTCTTTAGCCTCTCCTCTAATGATTGCACAATTAATTGCTGGATATCACGGACTCCAGAAACTCCCACTCATTTTGCTTTTGAATTTTAACAAAGAAGAAATCCCTCTCATCAATGCAGAGATAAAAGAGAATAAATTTGGAGATTTCGAGGTCCATCAAATTACCAATGAAACAACCCAGAAACGTAGCATGATGTATCTATCCAGTGGAGTTTTCTCTATTTCGAATGTTATTTTAATTTTGGACCTGTTACAGAAAGCAATCTCACCAAGCATAATAACAGCAATTATAATAAACAAGGCTGAGAAGGTTGAAAGTATATTGGATGAAGAAGCTTGGATTACAACTATGATCAGAAGAGAGAATAAAGTATTATGAACTAATTTTGATTAATTCTAGAATCTTAAAGTACTAGCGATAAGTGAAAGCATCGAAATGATACATTCTTCTAGAAGTTTCACCAAAATGATGAATGCCCTTTATTTGGAATTTTGCTCTGTCTGGCCTTTGTAAATTTTCTTGTAAGAATATACTAACATTGATAGGAGTCGATATGAAATTTTGAAGGATGTGACAGATAACTCTGATTTCGAGACATATGAAAGTCTGATTAGTTTACCAGGGCCTCTAAAGAAAATTCAAAAAATTCTTATGGGTCTGATAAGAATTTGCATCGAAGAAATAAATGCAAAATATAAAGAGAGAGTAATAAGTGAGCAAATTTTCTTGATTGTTTTAGAATAGAGGAGAGCCTTTGATAACTGAAAATGATATATTCAACACTAGCTTAAAATTGATAAACAAAAAAATTAGAGGAATAATGACAAGATTCAACCTGAGATATAATCGCTTGTTTAAGGATATCTTTGAGTTCAGATCCCTTCTCTATGATCTTGTCTATTGTGATTCTATAGAATTTTATACCAAGCTTATGATCTTTAAGAGAGAAGCCAGCATTGATTCCATCTGGTATATTGCAGATCAAAAGACTATGGATACTCTGGAAGAGCTCCTTAAGCTCTCTAGAAACAGAATATTTAGAATAAAGAAGGAATACTTGACCGAAGAAGATAGAGAGGAAGCCATGGACGTAGAAAATAGGCATCCGAATAGAAGTTTACGTAGTTCAGATAGCTCAACTAGTAACTTTATTGACGAAAGATCTGGCATGTCTATTATTTCAGAAAAAGCTGAAGAAAAAAGTGAGTTCAAAAGCAACTGGATCAAGAATCCTATCAAAATAGATGGTGAAAATTACACAATGGATGTCAGATTGGATATCAACTTTAAGTACAAAGGTCTAATAGAAATCTTAAAGTCCCTATCAAAGAAAACTGAGTCCAGAATTCCTGTCTGGATAGTAGCACCAGAAGCCAGAATGGTCTCTAAGATCAAAAAAGTCATAAATAATTATTTCTCAAAGAAGGATGATAATATTATTCAACAACTATTCAAGCTAAAGACCTTATTAGAACTCACCAGAGTGGGTGCTGTAAATAATTTGTCTCAGGTGTCAACAGATACCACTCAAACTAATCAGATTTTCCAGGAAAAGAACAATCCAAAGCCTAAAAATGGCGACTCTAAGAGAAGTAGTACTGAAAAGCAGATAAAAGCTGAAGATTTCCTCTTAGATGCTCTGACAAGGGACTTGATCAAATTCAAGAAAAATTATGAAAAACTGATGATGATCCATGTTCTTGGATATGAGGGAGCCAATGAACAAAGTCTAGCTGAAGCTCTTGAAAGTTTGGAAGAGAGACATAGAATCCAGGAAGAGGAAGATCCTCTTCTTTTCACTCATCTTTCAAATGGCAAATCAGAAGAAGACTCCTCCAGCTTTAAGAGAAGATTTGATCAGTTAGAAAAACCAAGTGATCCCAGCTTATTGATATTCCCTGAACAAAAGAAGGTTCTGAACAAAGAAGACGAAAAGAACGATAAGTACGAGGTCATTGATCCTGAGAAGCTTGATTTCAAAACATTTGATGTACTGGGAGATGAAGGAGAAGTTATTTTTGATGCACATCAAGTAGAAGGTCTTGATATTGATGTCAATTGTGCAAATGTTGCATATACTAGACTGGATTATATTGCTCAGCACAAGCCTCAAATTGTGATTTTATTCGAACCTCAAATTAGTTTGTTGAGAGAAATTATGCTTATGAAAAGATGTGCTAAATATGGTGGAAAACCTTGTTCTATAACTCAGGTCCATATCCTGATGGTTCAAAATTCTATTGAGAGTGCAATCTATCTGGATACCATCCAAAGAGAAAATAATGCCTTTGTGTCCATCCTAAAAGAACGCTCTGCCTTACCTCAGCTTGATGATGATCCTGAAAGCAGAATAAAGAAAATCTTGCCCAAGAAAGGGGAAAGTACAAGATCAGGAAAAGGAGCTGGGTTCTTAGCTTCTCTTTCAACAAGACCCATTATCTTAGTTGATAAAAGAGAATTTAATTCCCCACTGCCTTCAAGACTTTATCATGATGGGTTTATCGTGATACCTATTCTATTAGAAAAGGGAGATTATATCCTAAGTAATAATCTGGTTGTGGAAAGAAAGAGTGTAGAAACAGGAGATCTTTTGAACTCTATAAGGTCTGGAAGGCTTGAAAATCAATTAACGAATATGTGCAAGAGCTTCGCAAGGCCAGTGCTTCTGATTGAATTCTCTGAAGCCATTGATTTTAGTCTGGAGCCAGCTGAAATTACTAAGTTCCAACAAAATGCAGCCTGGATGAATGATATGAGCATAGATAAGAAGGATACTTATAGATCAAATGTGAAGTTTCACCTTTCTCTTCTCTGCATGAAATTCCCTAAGCTTACTGTCATTTGGTCAAAGTCCCCTGAGTTCACTTCCCAGATATTCAGGAGACTGAAAGAAGGCGCTCCGGATCCAGATATCAAGAACTTCCTGAAATTCCAAGAAGATGCTGAAACTAAAGGAGAAGGTGATGCTATTGTTGTTGAGAACAAGGAGAATGAAGATGATTTGCAGGATCTAAAGAAATTTTTATCTTAAATGTACTTTCTATAATAACTAGTATATGAGTTTCAAAAACTGAGTTTAGCAGTGTACAGAATCGAGAGTGATTCATTGTAAAACGTGTTGAGATAGAATGTTTTGAAAAGAAAATAATGATCATGACTTATTACACATACATCTTACAGGTAAAATTATATGAAAATTCAACTTACCTAGTTCACTCTAGATAAGTTGTTTTCTGCACATCCAACTAATAATCATCCTCATTTACTGGATCCCTGAAACAGGTATATCTTCTTCTCCTGAGTCTTCCTTTCCATTCAGCTTCATTCAATTCAGCTGTAGGATTGACATAGAGTTCTTCTTCCTCACATTCCCAGGGCTTTTTTGAAGGTCTTTTTTTGGCACTTGTTTGGACTCTTGTCTTAGCTTTATAACTCTTTTTCTTGGGAGTTTTGGTTTCTTTCATGATCGAAACCTTTTTCTTCTTTGATACACTTTTCTTGTCATTAGCACTGTTCTGAATCTCTATTCCCATGCCTTCGAAAATATCTAGGCTGGCTGAATTGCCTTGATACAGACTCTTGATAGTCTTGTAGAGATTGACAATATTTTGATTGTTTTGGTAAGTTGATACTTCGAGATAATTGTTCAATCCTACATTTATTGAATCAATAGTATGGAATTGGCATCCAAGTCTTACATTAGAAAGATTTCCTTGCTCAAAAACCTTCCTTCTAATATTATCTATAGTGAGGGTAATAGTGTCATCATAGTAATGGCTAGCAATGACCCTGTCAGAGGCAAAGTCCCTTGCAATTCTCATGTAATAATTCAGATAAACCAAGGCATTGAAGAGTGAAAAAATCATACCTTGGTTCTTTTCTATAATTTCCTCTATATCATTGATCTCACCTTTGACTAGGGGCTTAAGTGTCATCATAACTTTTTGATATTTTCTTTCAATGAAGTTCTGTAGGGAGAGAGTCCATTTCTTGTAGTCTTCGGCAGTAACTCTTGGCAACACACCCACGAACTCACACAAGAACTTTACAATTCTAGGATTATTTCCCATAGTTACCAAAGCAGTACAAGCTGCATCAATAGGATTTCTGATAGTCAATTCCTTTTCCTTTGCGTAATTGATGAAGTATTCATAAATCACTTCATAAGCTGGAATCTTTTCTGACTCTAAATTCTCAATGAAAAGAGAACTTTGGTTTCTTTGTTCTTGGAAGTTGTAAGTCTCGATGATAGCATTTTCAAGTTCAAAAGCAATAATCGTGGCGTTCTTGGAGACAGCTTGCTGAATAATATCGATGCAAATATTTCTAATTTCCTCATTGTCATCAGAAACTAAAGCAAAGACTCTCTTAAAAACTGTGTGAATGTGGCAATGTCCTTCCTTGATAAGAGACAAAATTACCCTCAAAACAACCATCTTCAATTCATAGCTGAAATCATACAGATGAGGAACCACATGGGATACACATTCAGAGATCAGCTGAATGACAGAACTCATATCCTGAGTGGGCTTATTTTGAAGGGTGGATGTGGAGGGGATCTGCTGGTTCTTCTTCCCCTTGACTCTTTCTTTGAAATTTTCTTGGAGTTTTTGATAAAAGATCTGGTTGTTTTCTCTATATTCAACAAGAATGTTGTGGAAAATTCTGAATATTTGATATTTCAATTCGCTATTGTCAGACTGTACAAACCTTTGGATTACATCTCTACTCTTAAGAGACAGCAAAGGCTTCTTTTCCCAAAGGCAAGAAATACATTCGATTCCAGCTTTCCTCAGTTCTAATTTTTCTTCTTGGTGCACAAAGGACAGCAAGGTGTCATATAATTCATTAGTAATATCATCTTCAACAGGTCTTTGAAGACTATGATTAGCCTTTTCAAATAGTTCATCAACTCCGAGATGCTTCAATACATAACTGACTATATAACTAGCTCTTATAACAGAAGAAGTGTCTCCACCGAGTCTAGGATCCTTTGCAGTGTACATGTCAAGGAGATTGATGCATTTGCAGAAGAGATCTTTCAAGGCAATATAATTGTTTGTAACACTCTTCACCAGGAGACAGACTGTCTTCAAAGAAGCAGTGAGAATTGAGAGATTCTCTTTGTAAATTAGCTGGAATAATTCTTTCTCAATGTTGGCAAACTTTCTCACATTTCCAGATGAGAGTTTTTCAGTGTAATTGGAAACGATATTCTGAATTATTTCACAAAGCTTTCTGAGGTATGGCCTCAATTTCTGAAGATCTGTAGCATCAGTACTTTCGTTGAATTGGCAAAAATAGAGATAGAAATAGTTCAACTCAGGAATGAACTCAGCTGCAAAGGTCTTTGAGAATGGTCTCAAAACCGACAGATAGAATAAATGATCTTCATTTTCCTGATTGTGAAGCTTTCTCATTACATAGGTAATGAATTCCAGAATTTCTTCAGAGTGGAATACTCCGAACTTCTTGCTCTCATCAATGACAGTCTTGTACCATTCATCACCAATCTGCTCAAAACAATATTTTAACATTTGTAAATTTCTTTCGAAATGTTCATGCAATAGCGAGGTATTCTTTCTTGAGAGAAGCTTATTGAGATGATTTTTTGAAAGAGTTTTTTTGACGGCTTTTTCATTGGGCTGGAAGGACTTAAACAACACCATAAGGCAAGCAGTCTTCGCCAGGGATGAGACTTCTTCATTATCGTAGATTTTTCTTGAGATGGCTAGATAAAGTTTGTTTCGGATCTTGTTATTTTCCTCAGAAGATTCAAGGGATAGAAGAGTTTCCAAAAGGAATTTAATAACATTTTTTCTGATATTCATAGCAACATCATTACTTCTTTCCAAAATGACCTGGAATATCTCGTCATTGTAGTCCAAAGACCCACGGTGATATTGTTCTAAGACTTCGAGGGCAACTAGCCTGACTGTGTGGGCACTGTCATATATTCTATTATCAAGGACCTTTTTAAAGCTGTCCACATGGTAGATCGTATTAGGAGCTATCTTGCAAACATCATTAATAAAGGCAAGAACCTTCAATCTCAAACTGGTGGAGTTGTCATTGCTGAGGACAAGACATAATTCCTTTAAGCTATCCATGATCTTAGCAAATTTAGGGAATAGAGTAAGTTGGTAAATCTCATTGTAGCTTTGAGAGTCAATATCGTTAGAGATTGTGGATTCCAATGTACTCAAGCTAATTTGATCTAGGACAGAAACATCATTTAGCACAGGAAAATCTCCATCATACTCAAAGTTGCAGATGACCAGGTTCAAAAGATGGATTTTATCAGAGATATAAGATGGAGCCTTCTGAAACAAGTCCACATAAAGGTCATTTAATTTTAGGTACTTAGCAAAAGTTAAGGAATAATTGAAGAAGTCATTCGATGCATTCTGAATCGTCTTGAGCTTCATTTTGGTAGGGACCTCAAGTTTCGATACTAAATCATAACATTTCGAGCAAAGTCTATCTGTTTCAACCCTTGAGCAGACAGAACAGTCCCTGGGGGCGACCAGTTCATCGAGATTCATTTCTATTTTTCCTTTAAGTTTTTCTAGTGAAGCTTGAATCCTTAAGAAAAGATTGTAAAATAGTTCAAAATGCTTTCTGGTGAATTGAGTCAAAAGTTCAAAGTAGGCAACTCTATAAGACAGACCCTCATCCTGAGATGTTGCTTTTTCAATGAATTTTTCAATAAAATGTAAGGCAATAGTCGAGCTCATAGGATTGGTAATAAGGGTAAAATTGATGAATGAAGCATCACAAAAGAACTTCCAGAATCTTCTGTAACCAGTCGATTTTGAGTTATGGACCTTTTCAAACAGGAAGTCAAGAACAGTATTAATGTTCTTGCTAACAGCAGCCTTATTGTCAACAAGAATGTCAAAATTCAGCTTTATCTGAGAGTCCTTCTCAGAGTTAGAGCGGTCAGGCTGGATCCCTTTCAAAGCTAGAGCTCCAATAAACTTGGTAATGAGCTCATATAGTACTTGAAAATCACAGGATGAACCTTTTTCATGAACAACATCATGGATCAAAGAGAGTAAAATCTCCATTACAGAGTCTGGGGCATCATATCCCTTCTTGATTAGAAGGACAATGATATTAATAGCATTGCTAGATAGAACCTGATTTCTAGGAAAAGCCTTAATGATGATCAGTAAGAAATTATGGAGCTTCAAGATAGCTGGAGTTGAGAACATGACCCTGAAGAATTCAAGTCTTTGGGTGGTTTTCAAAGTGCTTTTCAATAAGAGAATCAACTCAGACACAACTTCCGCGTTATCTTCATTATGACTTGCATTCATCAGTTCCAGCTCTAAAGAACATAGTTTCTCTAAAGGAACAGGGGCGGTTTTTTCTAGTCTGTGGACGCATTCCTTGGAGAGTTCGCAGAGGCCAAACATGTTGTCAAGAATCTCAAAGGCGCCTCTAAAATACGAAATTGTACTTACAAGTCTTTGGAGAAGAGGCAAATCATGACTATCCTCAGAATAAGTGGCCTCTATGGATTGTAATATTTCATCATATTCTGCCTGTAGTTCCTGGAACTTCTTTGAAGAAGTGTCCTTGGAGACACTCATATTTTTTGCCTTCGACATATGTAATTTTTTGAGATTTTTAAATTTTAAACAGCTAAACTGCACACTTAAAATTAATACTTTACTACAAAGAGCTAGTTTTCAGTATATTGAAGTTTGAGTTTTCTCATTCTTACCATCATTATTTTCTCTGGGAATTTTTCTTCTCAGACTTTGTTAAAGTTCAGTTGTACAATAAACAACAATGATATAGAGTCTGTTCAATAACAATTATATTAGGAAAGAAGAGTTTTAGTAGTTCAGAGAAAGGATAGGTTTGTGCTGATGTTTTGTTCTGATATTTAAGACTAAGTTGTATTCTAAAATCCAAATAAAATTTGAATCATATAGGGATGAACATAGAACCTACTTTCGAAGAAGAATTGAGAAAGGCTGACGAAAAGATCAAGGATGCCGAAGAAAATCTCGGTGATGTTGAAGTTAGAGACGCCATTTTTGAAAAGGCTGCCCTTTATCAAAAATACAAAGATAATGAAAATGCCGTCAAAACCTATGAACTCGCTCTCAAGAAGTCTGTCGGTGTTAGTAAGAAACTCGAAGTCCAATTTGCCCTTCTCCACATGTACCTTGAAGCCAGAGATTTGGACAAGATCAAGGAAGCCATCGAAAAATGCAAGAAATTACTCGAAGAAGGTGGTGACTGGGAAAGAAAGAATAAACTTAAGGTATCGAGAACCCTCAAGCGCTTAAAGTCATAGGTCTATGAAGGATTATACGACGTTATGATCAGAAACTTTAAAGATGCTGCTTATCTGTTCTTGGATTCAATTCCAACTTTTAACTCCCCAGAAGTTGTTACTTTCAACGACTTAGTTTTCTACACTGTCTTGACCAGTATGGTCTCTTTGGATAGAGCTGAAATCCGTAAAAAGGTGAGTGTCATATTTTCAACCCTTAATCATCTTAGGTCATCCACTCTCCCGACATCTTGTCTGTCATCAAGGAACTACCTGAACTTAAAGTGTTCTTGGATTCTTTCTATAGATGTGATTACAGAACTTTCATGACTACTTTCTGTAAGAATATGAATATTTTGCCTAATAAATAGTGAGTATCATCGACAAAATCGCTGCTGATCAATATCTTAGTGCCCACAAGAAATACTTTGTCAGAGAAATGAGACTTGTTGTCTATTCTCAGTTCTTGGAATCCTACAAGACTGTCACTCTTGAAAATATGGCTCAAGCTTTCGGAGTCAGCCCAGACTTCATTGATAAGTAAGAAAGAATAGAATCTTGCTGATTGTGTAGGGAATTGAGTGCTTTCATCTCCTCTAGAAGATTGAACTGCAAGATTGACAAGATTTCTGGCCTTATTGAGTCTCAAAGAGTTGATAAGAGAAATAATTTGTACCAAAGCGCTTTGAAGAAGGTAAGAGAAAGGAGATTTTTGCTTAAATTGTAGGGTGACTACTTACTCAACAAGCTACAAAAGTTGTCTCGTGTGGTTGATGTTTAAAACTTTTTTGTAAAGCATAATTAATCTCTTATATTCCTTCATAAACTATATTAAAGAACTCTAATTAATAATAGATTGAGCTGATATCCAGTCAAGACCACACTTGATTGGAAAAAGTAAGTTTACTCAGCACTTAGCATAGCATAATAAATATCTTAATAAGTACAAAGAAGCAAACAAGCAAAATATATTGAATCGAAAATTGATGAATTATGATTTGCTATTTTTCTTCTACTGAACACATCAGTTATTTATAAAAGAAGCCAGGATAGTTTTTAGTAAAAGCTGGGTAGGGAGAAAAGTTCATATTCATTGTCGAGTTAGGGGGGCGATTTGTTTCTTCTCTACAGCTAACACAAAAGTATAGCTCTCCAGGGTTTATAGGCTCATATAATTCAACGACTTCAAACCTCTTTCCGCATTCAACACATTGGACTTCATCAGCTAATTATTAATTCAAAGTGAAAATAAATTACGTTGGAAGACTTGTGGAACGCCCAAAAACTCAATAATCACTCTCATTTCGGGCTTCTTTTTAAAAAATTTGTTTGCTAAGAATTCATCCAGGCACTCTGTTATTGCCTTTTGGAGGATTAAATCCCCATCTATGGTATATATTTCATTATTTCGATCGATGAATTTTATCAGTATTTGTGAATAGTAGTTGTATTTTATTTGGATCTAAGGGTTCAATAAGCTTCAAGAAAATCTTACTTGAGTCTTAAAATCTTCATATGATATATTTCTGTTAATGATTACAATCCTGTTATCGCCGTTTGGGTAGCCCTCAGAACTCATGCATCTAACTTCCTAAAAATTTTATTAATTTCTCAACAATATTACAATTTGTGCCTCTGCTACTAGATCTATGGGCACATTTTTTATTTCAAGTTCTTGGAATCTTGTACCAATGACAACTAGAGATAAGATTCTTAAAGAGATAGTTCTTACATAACAAGGAATTGAGCTGTGCTATTATGGCTTTTGCCATATCTCCTTCTTTATTTTTATGAGCAAGTCTGATATTGATTATCAGGTCGACCAATAATCTTTCAAACTAACTTTGAGAATTTTAAGGAATTATTCTTACTAAGTCATCTCCATGAGTTTTAACATAGCTTCTATTAATCTGTGATTTGAGTTCAAATGGATCTTCGAAAAGCTCCTCAACAAGGACTTGCAATTTATCAATATTTTCTCTGTCAAAGTAGTCAGCAAAGAGATTTGCATTGGAAGTGGATTTGCTGACTCCCTTCTGTAGAATTGTATTCAGAATTGAGAGGCAATCAATCAAAAATGGCAAATTCATATAGTATCTCTGATAGTTATAGGCCTCCAGTAATATTTCATCTAGCTCTCGGAAATTGGAGAGATTGAAGAAAATCAATTTGATAATTCCATTCTCAACCAAAAGGCTACAGTATTAAATATATACTTCTTAGTCTTTACTTGACACAAGTTTGTGAGTGAGCAATTAGTGATTTGAACATTCTTATACATTCCCATCTACAGTGAGGGACATCAGCGACAGTTTGCTGAATACTTGCCAAAGTCTTTTGTTCTAATAATTGCTACAAATTAAACACAGAGCATTTAGCCTTACCAAAGCGCTTGTTTTAACTAAAAAATGCATAATTCTACAAGCGTAATATTTTAGACTAATCTCATTTGAATTTAATATGCTCACTAATATAGGCAGCAGCTTAAGGTCAACTAGGATCTTCCAAGTTAATTGGTTAGCCTGAAGTTTACCTGTGTTTGCTGCTCGCTATTCTCAATGATATCTTTTATAGCAATTAGAGCATATTTCTTCACCAAAATAGAATTGTGCAGTCTTGTCATAAGTTAAAGAAAAAAAGGCTGTTACTTTAGGATCTCTAGTATTCTTTCAAATAAGATCGTAACTTCAGCTGAAACTCCAATCAAGTTTGCAACTGGCCCAATAATAGAGAATCCCGATTTTAGAATCTCAAGCTGATCTCTCGTACTGATCAATTTATACCCGACATCTACTAAAGACAACTACCAGTTAGAATTGTTATTATTTCAAGTTACCAAGAAACTCTTGTCCAAAGCTGAGTTGAATGCAAAAGAAAGACATGATACCAAACTCGATACAAAGCAGCCTATGGCTTCAAAATGACTCCAGTCCAATTTGTCGGCAGTGATAAGAGGGCTCAGATTTTCAACTAGCTTTAATTGAATCAAAATATTTCTGCTTTCATCATCAATTTCAACAATAAATGCCAAGGATAGGAGGGCTTGATATCTAGTATCTATACAATTATCACAGCTGATGACTGAGAGAATCTTCAGAAACTCAGGATGGAAGAGGTTTATTTTTAAGAATTGATTATTTCTAACAAAGTTTATTCCATCAAAGTCTGCAAACTTAAATCTAAAACAACAGGTCACAAAAGAGAGAGTTTTAAGGGCTGCAAGTTTCAGCTCACTTTCTACGTCTGTGCCGATTATACACTTTAGCATTATCTCATAGATATTGGCATTAGCCATGAGTTCCAAAGTTTTAGCAATTATTTTTGAGCTAGTGGCAATTTCTAATGGATTTGCTGCATAAGAAACTATTCTGAATATTCTACAGATCATCTCAAAGCCGTTTTGGATGCTCTTCGAAAGGGGCTCTGATAATTCTCTTATTACCTCTCCAAAATTGTTTACAATCTCAACGGCTTCGAGCAATATGGCTTGCTAATATTGAATTTAATCCAATATAATTTTACCTTATCAAGACTGGGGTCCTTCTCATGATCAATCATCTGGAAATCATAGCTAGCAGTGTTGCCAACAAGAAACATATTCAATTGATCGAGATTATTCACTGTTTCATCTGTATTTATGCTGAAAAAATTGGCAATGGCAGAATGGAAGATTCTTTTTTCGTCATATCCCAAGATTACACTAGACCTCTTCTTATAGATTCCCTCGAAGCAGTTTGTGCGAGTCATAAATTCATCCATTGCCACTGTAAAGGCCTCCCAAGTGATTAAACCCGAATATGTGGTGTCCAAAAGAGGGATTAAAGGACCAACATTTTTCTTTGTTAGACTATTATCTAGGAAATTAATGGAACTCTATTATTCTCATACTCTTGGTGATTGCTTGAACAAATGCAGTGACATTATTGCTTGTAAAGACATTATGTTCGTTCAGATAATTTATCTGGGTAAGTTCTTGATTCTCAGGCAACTTGCTTGAACAAATCACAGAGAAAACCTTCTGTAATTCGAATCGGTCATCATTAGATATGAATTTAGGAGCATTTATCTCCATATCGTAAAAGATCAGCCAAAATTTTATTTATAATTTTATTCCAAAACCTTCACACTCCTTCTTGTCAAATCTATTTCTCCCTCTTTTGGCTTTTCTTAAAAATTGTATCTCCATGCATAGAACTACACTCAGCTTTATTTTCTAATTCTACAAATTCCAAATTTTACTTCACTAAGGAATCTGGGCTTCGGTCAGAACATGGGCAGGAGGTTATTGGAGTGCACTCAGGATTTATCAGAACCTGGGAGTGTACTTTCGAGCCTAAATTGAAATATGTTTTGATTTGAATAATCAATTAATTGAAAAAAATGCCAAAGGATCATAAAGAAAAAAAGGTAAGATCTTATACAATTAGGCCTTACAATTCACAGGAATCACGCTCAAGATCTAGAAGCCATTCAGTTCGTGAGAAAAAGCACAAGAAGAGTGAAAAGCATGAAAAGAAGGATAAAAGAGAGAAGCATGATAAAGAACATAAAAGAGTTGCCAACGAGAAGGACCTAGAGAAGGTCGAGGAGGAAACCAAACAAGAAATTGAGAAAATAAAGATTGACGAGAGTGTTCTCATCCCAGCCTTGAAGGACGAAGGCTCTCTTTTAACAAAAGAATACCTTAAAACCAAAGCTGAAACAAAAGTTGATCAGCCCATAGGAAGAGCAGGAGGTGTTTACATTCCTCCTCATAAATTGAGACAGCTTCAAGAAGAAATGAGGCAACAGGGTGAAAAAGATAGTATCCAACACCAAAAGCTCATGTGGGAACTTCTAAGAAAATCCATTAATGGTATTATCAACAAGGTCAATATTGCTAATATTCAGAACATTATTATTGAACTTTTGAATGAGAATATTCTTAGAGGAAAGGGTCTCCTCGCCAAGGCCATTATTAAAGCCCAAATGGCTTCACCTAACTTTACTCATGTATATGCAGCTCTTATCGCTGTTATCAATACCAAGCTTCCTGATATCGCCGACCTTATCATTAGAAGAGTTATTCTCCAGTTCCAAAAGGCATATAAGAGAAATAATAAGATCGTTTGTATGGCAACAACCAAAATGCTTGCCCATCTGATCAACCAAAAAGTCCTTAGTGACTTCACTGGCTTACAACTGTTGGCCCTTCTCTTGGAGAACCCTACAGAGGACTCCGTTGAAATTGCCTGTGACTTTATGATCGAATGTGGTCAGGTTTTGACTGAACTGACTCCTGCAGGTGTTAATGCCATTTTTGAAAGATTCAAGGGTATTTTACATGAAGGAGAAATCGACAGAAGAGTTCAATACAGTATTGAAAATCTTTTCAGTATCAGAAAGAGCAAGTTTGCTGAGCATCCTGGTGTCATTCCTGAATTGGATCTGGTTGAAGAAGAGGACCAGATCACCCATCAGATCAGTCTTGATGATGAGATTGATGGAGAAGAAATGTTGAATATTTGGAGATTTGATCCCTTCTTCGAAAAGACCGAAGAAGAATGGAGACAAATCAAGACTGAAATTCTCGGTGAAGAAAATATTCTTCAACTCAAGCAGCCTAAAAGACCTGAAGATGAGGAAGAAGCCAAAGAAGAAGAAGAGGAGCAACAAATTAGAGATCTCACTGAAACTGATCTTATCAACTTGAGAAGAACTATTTACTTGACTATTGTCAACAGTGTTGATTTCGAAGAATGTGCTCATAAATTATTGAAATTGGAGCTCGGTGTTGGCCATGAGAATGAGGTATAGAATTTAATTGATTTATCTAATATTGTAGGTCTGCAACATGATTATTGAATGCTGTATGCAGGAAAGAACTTACATCAGATTTTATGGACTGTTGAGCCAGAGATTCTGTCAACTGATTGAGATATATCAACAGTGTTATTTCAAGGCTTTTGTTGAGAAATACACTATAATTCACAGATTTGAAACCAACAAAATCAGAAATTTGGCCAAATTGTTTGCTCATCTTTTCTATACCGATGCTATCGAGTGGAGAGCCTTGGAGTGTGTTCAACTCAAGCAAGAAACAACTACTTCATCCAGCAGAATTTTCCTTAAGATTCTTTTCCAAGAGGTAAAGTTCTTTACTAGGCTTATCTTAATTATTAGTTAGCAGAAAACATGGGAATAGAAAAGCTCAACGCCAAGCTTCAAGACCCTGATCTCCAAGAGGAACTCTCAGGAATATTCCCCAAAGATCATCCTAAAGACATCAGATTCGCTATTAACTTCTTCACTCTTATTGGTCTTGGTGGTTTGACTGTTGGTCTGAGAAACCACCTGAAGTCTATGGTACAGACTGAAGCACCAAAAATAGAGGAAGAGGGTAGTGAGAGCTCATCCTCTGATTCTGAGTCTTCTGATAGCTCAGAAAGCAGTTCAGAAAGCAGCTCAGAAAGCTCTGAAAGTAGCAGTGATAGTGAAGAAGAAGAAGAGTCTCCAAAGAAGAAGAGCCAACGTGAAGAAGATAAAAAGAAAAGCTATAAGGAAGATGATAGAAAGAGTCATAAAGAGGATGAAAGAAGAGGCCATAAAGAAGAGGAGAAAAGAAGTCATAAAGATAGCGATAAGAAAAGCCATAAGGATGAGAGAAGAGATAGAGACAGAGATGATAGAAAAGAAAGAAGCGAGAAAAAAAGCAAGGATGAAAGAAGAGACAGAGATAGAGATGATAGAAAGAGAAGAGATGAGGATGACAGAAGAAGAAGAGATGACAGTGATGACAGGAGAAGAAGGGATGACAGTCGTGACAGGAGAAGAAGGGATGACAGTGATGACAGAAGAAGAAGAAGATAATTTTAATTTAATTTTACACTTTCTATGTGTAGCCTTTGACAGATGAAGGGGTTTATGTTCCAATTGTAAGTATAGAATTCAATTGTAATTAATGGTTTCCAAATTTGTTTTAATAATCCAAGAGCGAATTTTAGTCAAGTAAAATGATTGCTTAAATGTTTATCTTTATCCATATTCTATCCGAATCATATAAAGATATCGAAACAACAAGCACAGTTGAATGTAAAGGATGACTTATGCAGTTGAAGCTCAAACAGTTTTAAGTTTTAAATTGAAAATTCGATTCTTTTATGATAGAGTTTTGAGTAGTTGATTTAAGGAGATTGATTACATATGTAGATCTTTGATGGTTTAATTAGTTCATTCCAAGTCCTGGATCCACTTTTTGTATTGTTCCATGATCCTCTTCTCTTCGTGCAAATAAAACTTTTCAAGATAATTGTTTATCTTTTCTCTACGTTTTTCACTTTCATCTAGTTTCTTCAGAAATTCTTGATTTTCTTGTCTGATTATTCTTACTTGTTCAGTCAATTTTAGAGCTCCTTCCAATACTTTGTTCGTGATTTCGAGTAATAACTCAGCTACTTTCCTTTCTGATAGGAGTATTGCTTTTAAACTTTCATCTGTGATATCATCACCGCTGAAATCTTTAGAATATTTAGTTATCAGGAAGGAACACATAATTGGTAAAGTGATTAATCCTATGTAGATACTATAATTATAATAAATACATTAGAAAAATTGTTATAAATTGAAAGATTCAGCTAGACTTTTGAAACCCATATCGACTCATCGAAACCAGAATGTGCCCATTATTCGTTAGTGTCGTAATCCCATATCACTAGATACTCATCATCTCCAACAGAGGCCAAGAAGTTGTAGTTAATTGTACTCCAATCCACACAATTTACCTATTTTTATTAAAGATTTTACAATATTCTTACCTCTCCATAATGCCCTCCATATAATTGAACCATTGATTCTTCTGGTTTATCAACGGACCATATATGAAGCCCTTGGTCTGCTGAACCACTTGCAACATAATTGTTGCATGGACTCATAATTGAGCGTACATACAAAGATGACTTATGTCCTCTGAAAATCTTAGGTGGGACTCTTTCAAGGGAATCCACCTCATAAAGGTGCAATGTGTGATCGATCTGACTCACAAGAAGCCTATCCTCTTTTCTTGAAAGAAAGATTGAGGACAGTCCTTTAACATTATCTTCTTTCAACAAGCTATCGGTGTCCATTTTAGAAAGTTCTTCATGAAGTTCCCTAAAATATGAGAGAAACTTTCCCTCAATTATACCATAATTCGACAAGGTCTTCCTTCTTCTTTGTGACTTTCTCCCTGAAGTTTATGATCTTTTCTGTAATATAAGTAATTCTATTTTGCAATGCTAGAGACTTGTCAATTCTTAGCATCAAATATGGATTTGTGGCTTTATCAGATTTCTTCTTTTTAGGTGCTGCTTGGTTCATCAATCTTAAATCCCAGACTTTGATCATAGTACTATTAGACTGAGTACTTAGGATAGTCTGGTCATCATTGTAAAAACTAACACCTGTAAACGATTCAAGTTCTTCCTTTCCTTTATCCACAAGTTGCCCATTGATAAGGGGAACATAGTTATCCTCGGAATTTGCATTACAAGGAGCATCTGCTGTTCTTGTATCCCAGACTAAAAGCTGGCCATCTCTACCTCCACTCACAAATAAATCTATAGAATTAAAAAAGCTAACTATACTCGTTACTAGGATTCTTCTTGCATGACTTGACTGATCTGACACTCCTTTTGTGGGTATAACCTCTGAATAAGCATTTTCCTGTTTCAACATCCCATATGCAGCATGCTGGATCAGCAGCTCCTGTAATATACTTTGTGGAATTGTCATGCCAGTCCACATCGAAGATAGGAAAGTCATGAGCATGAGTCATAGCTATTACTCTTAGATCAAATATTCAAAATATATACTTTTTGGCTCTATTTCATTAACTAGGGGAGGTTCTGGCTTCTTCGTATTGATGGACTCGAGACAATTAACAATATACACATTTCCTTGGGCATCAGGGGTTATCATCAAATTTGGGAAGTCGTGGGAGTATCTGACTACGAGACTGGCTCCATCCAGCTTCATTTTGGCAACTGGCTTTAAATTTGAGAGGAGCTCATTGTATCCTAATGTAGATTATGGATAAAGAAGAGGCAAAGAGTACTTTTTTGGACCTTTTGGCCCTTTGTTGCGTCTTTCAACTTTTTCAACATCAAATAATTTAAATTTAGACAAGTAAACACAGAATTGATTTCGCGGATTTATTTTAGAGGGAAATTAGGCATCAAGATATATGGCCAATAAATAAAAACATATACGGATTGGATATATATAGAATACCTCATATTGAAAGTAGAATAGAACTCTTAATTTATGCTGATTTAAACTAACTGTTTTATTTCATCGTCATCAAGAGACCCAATTTGTGTTTCCTATCAAAAGCTCTTTAGGCCTTGCTTTGCTTTATGTGTAGAACGGTGGAGGTAATTGGTCACTTTATTCCCCAAGCCTAGTTTTCTCCACTACTGATTCAATTTGGAAACTATTTCAGATTCGAAGACAGCACACAAAACCAGCTAAGACTATATGTGGGTATCTTTAGAAGCGCACATGACACCTAAGCAACTATTAAACGTGAGTGTAGGATAAGTCCTCCATAAATATGAACAATGTCGTAGATCGAATTACATCTGTTATCTAGGACTCTCTTAAATTTGCCCCTAGGGACTAATGGTCGAAGAGGGAAGTCCGGGAACCTCCATTAGGCACACATAGTGACGATATTGACTTTTTTTTTTTAGTAGGAGTGAATTGAGGATAATTTTTTTTTTTTTTTTT
>Ga0065720_1019205_pt1 | contig 32765 bp, 34 predicted proteins | sample Thericmetagenome_FD_59107 | JGI IMG/M metagenome (GOLD analysis project Ga0065720, IMG submission 59107) | Thermophilic microbial communities from the Joint Bioenergy Institute, California, USA of rice/straw/compost enrichment - eDNA_2 v2... | ecosystem: Engineered > Solid waste > Grass >... | reverse complement strand
AAAAAAAAAAAAAAAAAAAATCCTATGTCTGTGAGGCATTTCATGTCTTCTTCTTGGACATTGTAGTATGAATAGCTGCTTACCACTGTAGGTAAAGGATATAGCCTTTCTGATAGTTTGTCCCTTCCGCGATGGCTATACAAGCCCCAAACACCGAGTGCACCAAACATGAGGCAACTTCATGATGGCGCGCAGAGAAGCAAAGACCATAAACATGATGGCATGCTCGGGCTGATGGATTTGGGCTTGGGTTTTGGCTAGAGTGCATACTGACCTGCAGTTTTCATTGCGCGCTGTGTCGTGTCTGATCCAAGCGCTTGGGCACTTTTTTGCATGTGATCGGTTCGGCACGCGGGCACATGGAGATGATTCAAAACCTTAAATGTGGGTGGGCGGTTCGTCATGCCGCAGCGCAACCCCGGACCTTCCAAGTAACAAGCATTCCATCTACACTGTAATTCCCAACGGTTCACTGTTTTTTTTAAGCGTCCCGCCGAGTCTGTGCCTCCTGTACGACCTCACCCAGAAGCTTGGCCTGGCTTGAGTGGCCTACCTCGTTGGAGGTGATGCTTGACTGACCGAGGGACACTGGCGGGCTGCTGCCTTTCATTTCGCTATCCTTCCTTCTGTCTTCACTCCTTTCTCCTTTCTTCGAGATTTCCTTTTTTTTTGCCTTTCCCTTTCTAGGAAAAGACACTAGAAAATTTTCTCATTTACGCGTTCATCGCACCTCTTTATCTTGGGTGATCCTCGAGTCCTTCCGTCGGACATTTTCCTCCAGTGAACCGTGCACTCTGCGCAACAACGGCTTGGGTTTTCGTGCAGCTGATGACGTGGAGGCGAATCAGTGACAGCGAAGCAAAGCGCAACACAAACCTGCAATCAAATGTTTGAACATTCTGAGAAAATCTTAACAGCATAAAAAGATCAATGGCTGCATTTGTGAGTTTCTCTTTCTTCTTTTCTCAAATTCTATAATTTTCAGCTTTTAAGCCTCGACATCAGCAATTCGAGGTTTTCACCACAAGCTCGCTGGGGATATCTGCGGGTGAATCGACGATCATGGATCCCTGCTGGACGGCCTTTCTAGAGTTCTTCGAGTTTTCAAAGAAGTGGGTCTCCCTCCAGCGGCACCAAAGGTCAGCCCAGGGAAGAATATCCACCGGCTCGGGTGCCTGGCCTTACTGTGTGCCTGCAGGTTTAGGCTCGTCCTGCCAGCTTGTCCCGCCAGGTCGCAGTGCAGCAGTAAGGCGCCAGCGCCAGCTCCATCGCGGCGCATCATCACGCACCTTGCTTGCGCTTGCGTTTTTGACTTCGTCTTTGAAGCAGTTCAGCCGACAACAATACAATTTCTACAAATGATCGAGCTATCATAATTTTGCGCCGCGCTAACCATAGCTTTGCGCATCACAGGATCCGCCCTTTTTAAAACACATGGCCACAGCACGCAACCAGCGCGGCGAGCCGATGGACGCCTCGTCGCTCCGTTCTTCGTCGGAGACAACTCGCACACAGAACGATGCTGGCCCGACAACATTCATGGGCGCCCCGACGCCGACCTATGCGGCCTTTTCGCCGACGCCGATGCCTGCGGGCTCGGCCAACTTCGCCGCTGCCGCGAAGCGCAGGAGCACGATCCTGGTGCACCAGAAGTCCCCCCTGCTTCTTGCGACGCCGCCCCAAGTCACCAGGGCCCTGGCATATAGCCATCCCTTCATATTGGTTCTGAATCGTGTCTTGGGACTGATTACATGGACCTCGGGGGATCCGTGGCAGTCCTTCCTTATGCTTTGCGGCTTCTGGATCGTCATGATCCTTGGCGACAAGATCGTCCAGTGGCTGACACCACTGCTCCTGGTCTTCTGCTTGATCGCAGGCATGTGGGGGCGCCGCTTCAGCCCGCTGAGCAGCAGCAGTTGGGGAGAGCCCGGTCCGGGGGCGGGGGGCGACAGTGGTGCGGCGGCTGCCCGACGGGCAAAAAATTTATCTGTTAACAGCGTACCGGACAAGAAAGGAGGGGCTGTCGGCGGCAAGACGGGGACCCCCAACGGCCATGTTCGCAACGCCAGCGTTGCTGATGGTGCCACGGCCCGGCACCAAAAAACGCTGGACGAAATGGTGGAGGTGCTCAAGCAGTTCTCCACGCGGTGTGAGATTCTCCTTGAGCCGCTGATGGAGCTGACTGAGTTCCTCAGCACACAGCGGACGCCAACGTCGGCTACTACTCGTCCGGCGCTCATCGCCCTCCTGGTCCGGGTCTTTTGGTGGTTGCCGGTTTGGTTGGTGTTGGCATCGGAGCGTGTCGGCCTGATCACCACCCACCGCGTGGTCCTGGTGTGCGGGACAGTCCTGTTATCGTGGCACTCCCGCCCCATGCGAGTCACCCGTACGGTCCTCTGGCGGAGCGTCGCAGTCAGGCGTCTTGTCGCATTGGTTACCGGGCTACCACTCGACATTCCCGGTGTTGGTATGAGTCAACATCCGCCGGCTGGGAAGGCCACGGCTACCGCATCTACCGCCAACTCAACCGCTGGGAAGGCCCCGGCTGACGGCCAGACGACCGGTCTTCGCAACCATCTCTCACAGGAATCTGAGCTAACTAAAGCGATTCGCCGCACACATAGACGAGAGAAAAGTACCGGCGTAAGGTTCACATTCGTGGTATACGAGAACCAGCGTCGTTGGTTTGGCCTCGGGTGGACCAACAAGATGTTGCCCACCGAGCGGGATGTTTGGACCGATGAGCACAATAATCCGGTGCCGTCGATTGACCAGTTCGAACTCCCGGAAGTAGAAGACGGTGGCAACGTCCGCTGGCAGTGGGTCGAGGGCTCACGCTGGCGAGTCGAGGGGGTCCCCGATGAGATCGCTATGCCCGAGGATGGGAAGGGCGATTGGGACTATGATAAGCCCGAGGCCATAATGGGTTGGGTATTTTATGATAACATGGTGAGCAGAGATACGTCGCGTCTGGAGAGCATCTGCTGACAAAGCTACAGTGGCAGAATGGTCGCCGAGGCCTCGACGGATGGAATCGCTTCACACGCAGGCGCAAGTGGTACCGCGATGCGGAGCTTGTCGAGATCGACCACACCGACGTGGATAACAATGCCACACCCAACCCTTCCACCGACGCCGACGCAAGCACGTCGTCCGACCAGGCCAACACCCCGCGCCCGCTACACACGCCCACCGCATCGTCGTCTTCAGTGCCCACCGTTGGTCGCAACACCCCTGACCCATCCTCCTCCGACGCCAACACCCCGCCGACCCCTCCAAACCAGCCAGACCGTGAACCAGATGATGACCCGATCGAGACAGCCTCCGTCTTTTCAACCTCCAGCCGCTCCTTATTTCCTTTCCCATCCCTAGCCTTCCGCCGGCGCGTCAGTGGCATGGGCCCCGTGCCCGCTGGGGACACAGCATCGACGTCGTCGGGGTCAATGACCGGCACGCGACCGCAGCAGATTCCTCATCGCCGGGTCTTCAGTAGCAGTAGTAGTGTTGGCAGCATCAGTGGGGCGAGTGCAAGGAGCAGGCGGACGAGTAGTGCTGCTGCGGAGGATGATGCTGCTATTCTAGGGACTCGGGCCAGGATCGCGGTCCAAGAGGCTGGTGAGGGGGCAAGTGCGAGTAGTTGGGGGATAGGGGACGATGTTAGGATGGGGTTAGAGTAAGCCTCGAAAAGAGGGCTGGGTACATATGATACGAGTTTTGGTTCTTTCTCGGTGGGATTATTCATGATAGGATGTTTAATGACACTCGGGATGGGTTGGCATGATGATACGAGACTTGGTCGGCGCAAGCTGTGGTTCGTTCAGGGGATTTGGTTGCATGATGGCTAAGGATGCTAGGGTTGGTTAATGACACACTGTGGTTTTCTCTTCACTATATGATGTGTTTTTCGTGCTGCTTATGCACAGACTTCATCCATTTGTGCTGCTTTAGCATCGCTCATTCACCCGTCTGCTCCCCTGATTTGCGTAACTCAACATTCTTGCTTTGTCTTTCTTGTATCAGTCACGTGATAGTCGCGTGAATCCTCCTTTATTCCCCACCCCATTTGCTGACTTCCCCCATATTCCTATCCACATCCCTTGCTACCCCCTTCTCTCCCTGAATGGAAATTTATAGCACTCTTACTTACGATGCAACCCCTCCAAATGAATCCCAAGATGAATCATATCCCTCGCCAAGCTGTCCATAATCCTTATCACCTCTTTACGCCGTCCGCGCTCCTCGTTCCTGGCCCAAAGCCGTGAGAAATTCTCGTTCCATTGGCGGGAGTGCTCCTCTTCGATTGGGTGTATGGGAGGGATGGAGGAGAGGATCATTGAGGAGCTAGTATAGCTTGCGGGAAAACTGGTAGAACCAAGACCGAGTCCGAAGGTGATGAAGCCGTTATAGGGCAAACTCAAGGAGCTGTAGGGGCTTGGGCCGGAGCCTAGGCCGGTGTAAAGGCCAATGATATCGCGGAAGGAGGAGGGGCTGGCGGGCCGATGGAAGTGATGATGCTTGTGGTGATGGCGATGTTGAGACCGTGAACGAGACCTTGAACCGGAGCGGTTGGCATAATCGGAGTAGTAATCGGAGGAGGGGTCATCGTGACACAGCCACCTACCACACTTGCGTGAGTGGGAGCCGTGGCGCCGTTGGAGCATTGTTAGCTTGTTACGATTAAATGAGGGGTTTAATTGTATAGCTAGATGTGTATGATGAGAGGAGCAACTATCATATTAGGATTGTGTGGGAGTGAGGAGTTAGTAAATTATCGATTTGGGTCGTGAAGGGAAAGGAATGTTTTATACTTGGACAGTGAGTGGACATAGATAACTCATTTAGTGAGCATGGTGAACTGGTCAAAGCTGTTAAAAGGTAAGCATTCTTTGTATGACTCTGCCAAAGTGTTACCTAGGTGTTACAGATGCGCTGGGCTACTTCTCGGACTGCTTTTAGGCCAACAACACTTAACCTTATCGATGTAAAATCCGATTGTTTGTGATGTTGGGACGTATATCGTACATTTTTGTGTGAGCAACGATAATGGCATGAACTGGTTTTGCCTACCTGTATCCAGTCATTTTCCGACCATGGCCTATGTTTAACTTTTGAAAAAGGTATCTACAACATTTCCATCCTGAAGAATGATGAGTGCTGTGACGAGGAGCCACTACTCTCCGACCAATTTTGGAAGCTATTCATCAGGGCTATGCTATCGCTCAACTGGTGCCACTGACCTGGGTAGCAGGGGTTACATCACCTCCCGCAGGCTGGTAAGGTTGGTATTAAAACATACCGATCAACCACAAGTTTACATTCAACGTTAAGTTGTCGATACACAGTCTGCTTGCTGGATCTCTGGGGGTGAGGAGCATGTCGGATAACCTTTAGAGAACCTGTTCCGATCTCCGCGGACCATTGAGATCAACACTTCTGCCTCTATCAAGAGATCAATCGAAACTTGCGTCGAATGGATAAAGCAGCAGCTTCAGCTTGACCAGAAATGTTGTTTTCTTGTTTTTCTGTAAAGTGTGATCTGGTTTAAAGGTCCATCAATCAGGAGCTCAATTCAGGCACAAGACCCTTCCTTCCTAACTGCATTACATATTGAATTTTCTGACACAACTCAGCAAGCACTAGTCAATACATTTCAATTACGCTGAACACAACACACTGCCGATTTTGCTCTTTGGAATATTACCCCTTACCCTCATATCGTCAATGAGCATGTCCGCAGAGACACCCACACTGCCCCTTTCAGATGGCAGAGGCATATCGACAACTGAAGCCACCGTGTCTGTTCTTCGGCACTTAAGGCTAATGAAACTTTGGTGCCATCATCCGGCCAAGCATCTACAGCCAATTAATCACAGCATAAGCGGCGGTCTCTCCAGTTTATACAAGAAACATGAACCATTGTGGCAGATACAGTCCACCATGTAGCAATCCTCAGCTCCTCAGCAACTAAAAGACCGATAGGCTGTTCGTTGGTTGTGATTAGTCGGAGGGACATGAACCGCGCTGGATCTAACTATATAAATACACAAAGTGGTTTTATGGTGGCTGTTGGTGGTATTAGCTCCCCTTTTTCTTCCGTTAAGCTTTTCCGGTTTCGTCTTCTTATCTGGCCTTACAATCAAATTGTTTGGGCCTCTTTATTGCCACTGCCAGCTACAGTTGGTTGTTGTTGTCATCTTTTCTACTATATCTCCCAGTCAAAGTGCCTCGCCCGGTGGCTGGCAGAGGCCTCGGTCACGGCGACTTTCTGGAGTACCACACGCGGTTCAACCACTCCCCAGAGGCTATTAAAGAGTGCCCCTGCAGCGCTGTGGTGTTCAGAAGCCACTTTTTCCCCCCTTCCCTCTCACCTCTTTCAACAACCCACTTGCCAACAGGCTAGACCCAAGGGCTTTTTGGTCTTCCTTCCAGCTGTTAAAGTCCAGGGCCTCCCAGGTCAACTCTGGGAGCAAGCCTGGGACACTTCCACAGGGCACCCTATCCCGTTATTACGCCTCCCTCGCTCCCCCCTCGCAAGCCCGCCCCAAGCCCATTGTGTTGATCATCTAGACTTCGAGCCTAACGACCCGGAGTAGGTCCTAACGAGGTACATGCCTGGGGCTGGCCGGTTTCAAGAACCTTTCCCTGTACATAGCACACTGCACTCCCTCTAACCTACGCCGGCTTTACCCTATGCGACTTTTCCCGGCGTTACCTGTATTTAGTCCAACTCAGGTAGCTTTTGCCCGCCGGAGTCGTGGGCACGACCAGCACCCCCGGGGGTGAACCCGGTTGAAAATAGAATAAATAATAAAATAAATAAATCCCAGTCAAAGGGCGGATTCTGGCTTCTCTGGTGATCACGTTCGCAGAATTTTAGTTTTTTGGGGGCAAGAGTTATGGGAGTGGGACGTTGTACAATCTGCTCTGAGTTGGAGGTCGGTTTTTATTCTGGTGTTTGGGGGCTCGGAGAAGACATAGCCTTCCGTAACATCACTTGTATATGTTATTTCGTTTAGAAAGTTTTCCGAAAACTTCAAGTGTTAAATTGCCTTGCACAATCAGTAGCGTTTGTGCAGCCAGGATGATGGTTTATAGTGACTTCAGAGAACAAAGTCCACAATGTCTTTCTTAGCAAGTCGCAGTAAGTTCCCCTACCATCCCGAAGCATAGAAAAATAAGTGTTCATAATCCTTCAGTATCAACCCTCCCTGCCTTCTCCCCAGCCGAGAATCCCCAATCCTCACCACATACCTAGCTAACCAATCCACATCCCTTCCCCTCAACCCCCCGCAACTCTTACACGCTATCCTCACCATCTTGAGCCCGATCATCTCCGCATTTCTGGCATTCTGTTGGTTTCCAGTACCATTCATGCTGTCACCTTGTGCCTGGGCAATGAAAACAGTCAGTCCAGTCCAGCTCAGCCGTTTTTCCAGTGTCGGGTTCCACAGTTCCTCCTTTGCTGCTTGTGCTATGGCGTGGTAAATAATAATGGCGGCACTCTCGCGCTTTTCGGTAGTGTCAGGATCGATGATCATTATGCTGTCAACGGAACTTATTTGGAGGGCTTGGGCGTACAGGCTGGTTAAGGAGATGTGGGATAGGCAGAAAGAGAAGAGGTAGTCTTCCATTAGCAGGCCGGAGCAGCAGGTTAAGAGTGAGCTCTTGCCAGTCAGCGGAGAGGAAGAACATGCAGGGCAGGAGGGACAGTGGAGGATGAAGACGTTGCCGCAGTAGGGGGTTTGCATGTTTTGTTGGATGCTGTGGAGGACACTAAGTTGGGCAAAGCGGCCTGATGTGAGAGCGAAGTGCTTAGGTGGATCCCATAGCAATGATTTAGTTAAATTGCGTTCTGTTAAGCGTCCTAGCTGAGATTAACAAGGCCCAGGGGAGCCGTGAGCTCGGCAGCGGCTGAGCCAAAAGTACAGATCCCTAGCTTTGAAAGCCTCTCACAGACAAAGTCAGAACAGAACTACGAAACTGATTGTAAAACTGTGATGTAACTGTCGCCGTGACAAAGGAGAACACAGCAGTTAATTGAATTGTCTACGAGTGCGCTATGTATCTGTGCAGAGGCTCCTTCACGCTTGGTTAAACAGAGGTAAGCATCTTTAGATCATTATGAAGACAATGTCTAACTGCAGCTGAGGACCAAACAAGTTGCTCCCGTCTGTTTGAAACCCAACACAGAGCCATAACCATCATGGCGCAAGCACAAACCCACATACTAAACACACTACCAAGAAGCACTGCTCACAATGGCACAACCATATTCATCGTACGCAGCTTGAGAACAATCAAGACAGTCTCAACACCCATAGCGGCTTTATCGGCCCATGATGCATGTCTCTTACAACAACGATGGACCATGAGCGAGTCCCAAATCAATTTGGTGTCATGAAAGTATCTAAATCATGCCATTGCGTAGAAGTCGAAGAATGGTCTGTTGAGAGTGTGAGGTTGTTTCACCTGCACAATTGTTGATGGGTGGTATGCATGTGAGCGGAGACGGCATGATTGACCAGGACATGGATAGCATCATGTTTGCAGTATTGGGGCTTGTTGTTGGCGAGAAGAACTGAAGGTAGTGGCTTCGGACTGGGAAAAGGCGGGGCATACTTGTGCAAGAGGTAAGCGATGTGGATATACTGGTATTAAACAGCCTCAGTAGATAAGGGCTACGTAGAGCACCAGGACGGTTACACAGCCTTTGCAGAAAACATAAATCGGGTGAGAACATGAGGGGAAGGTGTTCATAATGGTGATTATAACGTCCAAGAACGTGCTAGATGACCATATCCCCTAACCCCTACATTCCAATGAGCTAACTTACTTATTCCACCAGGAAGATCGGTGCCAGTGGCTGGGAATGAATGTTCGAGTTTGTTCAACTGGAATGGCTCTTACTTTCCGTCGTATGATCTCGGTCTCTGTTTGAAACTTTACCCTGATTGCTCTACATAACGTTCGCTGAAGAGCAACTTGGAAGTTCCCCTTTCTCTGCTTGGGGCTCAGCATGATGATGCGAATATGTACAACTCTCTCAAAATTCCCGTCACAATAAGATGCTTCAGCATAACAAATTTGGCGGAAGAGGATATTGATCAAGGACGAGACAGTGAAAATCTAAAATTGGAATGGATAGGGCAATTTGGGCTCTTGTTTACTCCCTTGAAGTTCCAGATAATGCAAAAGTCTGTGTTAAAATCAAGCTATCTTCTGCTACAAGCTAAAACTGACTCGCCCCCTTATGAACACATACCAAGTTTCTTGTGTGCCTAAACCTCCTGTGCTTCAGACCAGTGCGATCCGATAGTTGCAGCAACCCCACATGTAGCAAGTTTTCTGGCAGTATAAACAAGTTACTTCTCGGTAGTATAGTGGTTAGTATGCAGGCTTGTCAAATTGTCTCGCCTGAGACCCGGGTTCAATTCCCGGCCGGGAAGCACTTTCTATTCACTTTTGCATTTTTCTTGGCTTTGTCCTCAAAGTCAAATTCTTGATTTTTTGCTCTCAGTTATGGTAAATTGGATGAGTAAAATTCTATTACCAAGGGATTTTAAGAGGCAAGACCTTAATGAGGGAAGGAATCCCCCTAATAGCTGACACTTTCAACATTATCACAACATTGAACAGCAACTGCTATCCGACTTTGTTCAAACGGATGTTGGTAATGTGACAAAGCTTCATTTTCCAACAGGAGATGTAGCTCCTAGGTAAATCGGTATAAGCCAATTCTTAGAGACATAATAACAAAATCTAACTCTTCAGTTTTTTTTTCATCCAGGCTATGCAATTTCTTAATCCTACCAGCCACTTGTCGTCCCGCTCCTTTTTTCTGCTTACCGGAAAGAAACAACCCTCCCCCAAGTATCTCCCATCCCCCATATGCCCTCCCTCAAAGCACTCAACTGCACAATCTGCGAATGATCCACAAACAAATTCACGTCTGCGCCAAACTCTCTCACATACCAATTAAACACCTTCGGCTCAGCCGCCTCAAACATGACATTCTCCTTTGGCAGCCCCTCCAGAATCCCTCTCACCACATCCGTCCTCCACTTCCTCACATTCTCCGTGATCCCTTCTGACTCGATCATGATCCTCTCCACCCCACACTGCGCTATAAACTTCTTCCCGAGGGCGACGACTTTTTCGGGACCAGAAGTCCCGCCTTCGACCGATTCGAGTGATGCAACGTCGGTGTCGCCACCGGCACCGAATTGGATGCCTATTTCGGGCTTGGCGATCAGGCCTTCGGAGTGCACGAGGTCGACGAGGCGGAGCCAGTCATCTGCGGGAATGGAGAGGAAGCCGGAGGAGATTTCGATCACGTCGAAACCGAGGGAGCGGCATTTGGTCAGGTAACGGGTTATGATGTCGTGGGGGGAGGGATGGGTTAGCAGGTGCTCGATCCAGCCACCCTGAGATTGAGGTGAGGGAGTTAGTACCACAAAAATAGGATGCAGGGAAGACTTAAGAGGAGTTATGGGGTACAGTTGAGACGTAGACGCCGTGCTCATGGGCGAGGTCGATCAATTCGCGGAGCTGGGGCTCGGGATAGAGGGAGAAGGAACCACCGCCGAACTTGAGGCCGTCGATGTTGTAGCTCATTCTGAGGACCGTCAGCCAGGAAGAGTAAAAGAAAGGGGTTACAGGTAGGGATCTGAAAGAACTCACGTCTCCAAGACATCCTTGAGGTACCTTTTGCCCATGACGGAATAGTAAGAACCCCGAATCTCTGTGACACCAACTTTCCGGGGCTTTGGCGGACGGGTGTTGTGACGGACAAAGGAGAAGCCCTTTTCATCATCAAGGAGAATTGGTGACTGCTGCTGGGCATACTTTGGCTTGCTATCCGAGCCGTTGGCAAGCGGGTATGGTGAAGTAGAGAGCTGGCGTTGATTATAAGGAGCTCTGGCAAACGGAAGGCATCTTGCAGTTAAGCATGCGGGCCTTACAGCCCTGAATGGCCCTGAGAGCAAAGACTCGATTCCTCGAAGTGACATATTGGGCTCCAATTCAATTTGATCCGCTTTATTTTAGAATTGAAAAGACTGAAGAGATCTCGAGCCTGAAGTTTGTTCTACAGTCTCGGTGTTGACTCGGTCACCAGGAGAGCTGGCCCGAAGTGACGTCATTTGCATCACATGCTGTTCAAAGCTGCTGGTATAAGACAAGTTGCCTCCTTTCTCTGAATATCTCTTCTTCTGGGCTTACCTTCTTCCAAGGCCTACGAGGCCACGAATGGATAAGCGAAACGCCGCTAGTGATGAAAAGACCTTTTCATTCGCGGAAGGGTCCCGTCATCGATGGACTGGATCGATGGCGATCGAGTTCTGAAGCGGCCAAATCTATTTTGCTCCGCAACTCGGAGACTACTTCTCTCTTCAATCTTTTTTCGGGAATGTCGTGTTCACAAAAAACGCTAATGTCAAATATTTTACCACGAAGAGAAATTCTGACAAAGGAAATATTGTACAGGAGCCATGGCTAGAGTTGGACTTTTAGTGAGATCCTCCCATTCCCGTCTTGCTGCCAATATCGCGTGTTCGCGACGTTGTTCAATCATAGCTCGTCCTTCTCGTCGACCTTAGCCTCTTCCTTCTTCTCCTCGGTCTTCTCCTCGGTCTTCTCCTCGGTCTTCTCCTCGGTCTTCTCCTCAGCCTTCTCTTCGGTCTTCTCAGTGGGCTTCTCCTCGGTCTTGGTATCCTCCTCCTTCTCCTCAACCTTTTCTTCCTTCGTCTCCTCCTTTTGATCAATCTTCTCCTCCTTCTTAGCCTCTGGCTCAACCTCCTCAGTCTCACCCGGCTTTAGAGTCAGAACCTGAGCTTTGATGGTGATCTCCATGTCACGCTCGTTTGCCCCACGATTCGGCGAGGTGTGCTTGACAGGGTACGCAATGACGCCACCGTTCTTGGGCTTGGCACTGTACCTGGACAGATCGGAGAGCGCCTCTGCGACACGACGTCAGAAACCATCCCCAAAGCAGTCTAGCATCAATAGGATCCTCAGAAAGAGGGGCATCTCTAAGTCCGAAAACCGTGGGGAAAAAAGCAAGCAAACTCACCAGCACAATCACTATCATCAGCCACCCACAACGGCAGCGTCTCGTAAATAGCTCCAGGAGCAAAAAGTGCGACCCTCCGATCATCATTCTCCCGCCATTCCTTCGGCACCGGGCTCTCCTGCGGCACCTTGACCGTGTGCAGCACCCTAGTGCCGGGCAACGGCCGAGGATAAACCGCGAACAAGCCCTTCCCCGGACCGTCGGACCGCTCCTGGTCCTCGATCCACTCGCGCACCTTGAGCGGCATCAGATGGTAGTCCATGAACAGGATGTGCCGGTCGTAGCCGTGCGGGTCGATACCGTCCCAGCTGCCAGGGTAGTCGCGCGTGCCGAAGACGGATTTGAGCGCGTCGCGGTACGGGAGCAGGCCCTTGGGCGGGTTCTGAGAGAGGTCGTCGAGCAGGTACTCTTGCGCGGCGATGGTCCTCTCGACCGTGCATACGGGGTCATATTTCTTTGTCACGGTTGAGGAGGTGAAGGGGTTTGGCCACTTCCAGTTGGACATCTTCTCGGGCTTGCCCTTTAGACGCGGCGGCTGGTCGGGCGTGGCAGGGCCGATGGCGGTGGTGCTGCCCGTGAGGAGGGCCGCAGCCAAGAGGGGGGTGAACTTCATCTTGGAGGGACAGAGAAAGGTAGGTTGTTATGGAAAGTGAAAATTAGTGTGGAAATCAGAGAAGAGAGATGAGATGATGAGGTTGAAGACACCAGATCTTCAACCGCGACTACTTATGTCAAGGCGCAGGTGACACCGCAAGCCAACCAGCGCCGACACAGAGCATGAACAAGGAGTGGGGGACAGACAAGTCAAAAGATCAAAGCCATTGGCAGCGAGCATGGCGACGACGGCCGCTATTTAGATTCGACTTCATGCACCCGTGCCCACAAGTCCACGGTTGCCTCAGCTCCGGTCATCAAAAAGTTGCTGTGCTGTCCTCCGGAGATCCCTTCCGAACTTCCAGATTGGAGAAAGCTCGCCAATGGCACGCCCGATGGGGAATTTGGAGTCACGGTTCCGGCCCGGTGGGCCATCTCCGCAGAGTGCCAGAGTGCTCGTGCGGAGAATACGCCACCGTTTTGGGGTAGCAGCCGGGTGAATGACCAGGGGAGAAGTGCCATTGATCCCCACTGCGTCACTGGGGGTTGGAGTTCGGCCCGCCCCTGGCTAATAAAGCTTAGCCGGCCCGGCCGGGTGAGGAAGAGCATGACCACGATTTGCTGCTCTTAGCTTTGAGGCTCGTGAGGCTGATCGACCAAATGATCACCTGTTGAATGGCGCTGACATTCTATGACTGTGGTCATACGTAACGACTTAACCATGGATTTGCAAAGTCTACGCTGCAAGAAGCTGATATCCTTAGTTTAAAAAACTCTACCTAGGGTGTATATTAACACGTTATATGGTGTATACTGGTGACCTTGATGCCCTATCTCCAAGACTTCCAACTCCAGCCTTTCACAGTAGCACCGACGCCCGCCCCACGCTCGCGATATGGTTGTCCACCTGCGGCATCAAGATGTTGCAACACAATGTCGAGCAGCTCGCTATGTCTAAAGCTCGTCGAGTATCAGACCCTCCGTATAAGCCGCAGCAGAGTCATTCTCCTATTCAGACACCTTGAAAGCCCTTCAAGTCAGCACGTCAAACACTATCTACCCTCCATCTTCTTCCGCAGCAAACACAAGCTCGCCTCTATCCGGATCGCGTCTGATACCCACAAGAGTTCCCGACAACTGGGCAATGCCCCCATTTCTGCTGCCAGGACCTCGAATGATGTGTACCCTACTCAGCTTGGACTTCCATGCCAGGTTAATGATGATGACAGGGTCTTGCCACGGCGTTTTGCAGTCATTGGGGAGACGGCCTATCTTCGATGTGCAGCGGCGTATGACGCTAGTAACTAGAGGTGCTAGAAGGTAGAAGAAGAAGAGAGATAACTGCCAGACCTGGCTTGAGGACCACTAACAGCTGTACAAATGTGTCTCAAAGGTGTGTCAGGCATAAGATTGGTGTCAATTCGCTGTGATTGTTCGGAATCTTTTTTTGAGTGCTTGATGTCACCTGGAAGCATTTGTTTCCTATCGGAGCATAACGAAGTGTTGTCTCGTTGGTGTAACAGCTCATGAGCGCGGGGCCGTTGAAGGTCATCTGGTCAATGATTTTGTGATGATGACTCCTATGATCTTCGGCACTCTGGCAATGGCATTGTCCCTGTCTAATACCGATGTTGACTGTACAAAGATCTGGTGGAGGAAGTCTTTGATGATATCGACATTTTGTGTGGTTCTATCATCCAAGAGCGTGCGATAGGTTGGAAATATGTAGGACAGCCAAGCTCAATCAAGCCTGGCCGCCGGCTCTGTTAAGATATCTGGTTGGTTTGGAAATACCTCTTTGGAACTCGTCAGGGGTGAGGAACTTGCTAACGTTGCTCCGGACGAAAACACCTGTCCCAGGAAGATAGATAGTGTGATAGGCATTCAATGGGCCACTGCACTGCAGGAAACGAAGAATCACTGTTCTCAGTAAGTGCCGTTATCTGGAAAACTGACTGTGATGAGAAAGTGTTCAACAGGACCGATACATTCAAACTGTCAAGAGATGAAAAAAATAAACGAGTCAATTATAGAAAGATGCCCTTTATCTGGATTAGACTTGTTTTAGCTATGCTTTCCTTTGCCAGACTTTATATATCACTTCATTTTCATCGGATTTGAACTAGGATGACAAGAAGTGATAGGAAGTAATATGTACCGTGTTGAAAGAGGTACAGTGACAGTTTTATTGATCATTCTTTCACATTTCGCACTTCAAAAACAGTGAAGACTAGCAAAATTTAAAAATGGTCTCTCATTCTCACTCTGTGTGCTGCCAGTATAGTTACCACTCAGGTGATGTGTCTGGCAATTCATCTGCATCAATGGCTGGTAGAACAGAAGATCTTTGAGCGTCATTAGCTTGAGCTTGTATGCCTCAGCTGTTAGTTTCCGACGAGCAATATCCTAATTAATGAGTCTGTATTTGAACCACTCAAAAACGTAAGACAATGTTTAATCAGGTGCACCAGGGTAAAAAAAACACTTGTAATCATCATGACGTTACAGTAATTTTCTGATAAGAAAGCTTCTTGCGCAAAGACCCAACAGACCCATGAAACACAGGTACGTCAGCTGTGTCTCTACTAGGCAACCAAGTCCAGAGGTCTGGGTAGTTGGGGGTCGGGCACTGGACCTGGGCAGAGCAACCGATGTATTGCAATCCAGTGGCTGATTGAACCGGTGAGGCCAACAGGGTCAACAACTGGGGACCAGGCCCTGCTAAACCCAGTCCATAGTACAAAAAGAGTTGAATATCTGGGCTAAACGCCAGTTTATATGATAGTTAACGCAATATGAGCTCAGGAATAAACGAAATGGCAAAAAGAGTACCAAGACCATGTGGTGCAATCGTTTCCAGGGTGACCAATAACCCCCATAGCAATCAATTTCCCAGATTATGAGAGATTGTGAATTGAAAATAAGTTACATCTCTGACGATATGGTGTGGTTAGATGGCCAGGAGAAATGCACGAACTGAGTAGGCGAGAACCAAAAGCCTGGATTATAGCATGACTGATTGGTGACCTCCCAGGCGATTAAGGCTGGTTTGTCGGGTACCGGGCAAACAGCAGCATCTTCCTCTGCCGCACCAACTGGAAAGTTACACCCTCCTATGTTTGCCTTTCGCGACTACCATTTTCACCCAACTGGGTATCCAGGTTTATGCTCTTTCCAACAGCATCTCTACTTTGCACCTGTGAGCAGAAAAACGGTGCTGTCATGCACTTAGAGCTCACGATTGCGCAGTACCGAGTACCTTCAATCTTATCATATTTCGCCAAGTATTCTGTGTTGATAGTAGTCACTCTTCTGAGTTGTACCCGCTTTCCCTGCTGCGTGGTCATCGAAATTGTTCCAAAGATCTCACAGCTTGATAATATCACCGATATCTATGAATTGTTCGAGAAAGAAGATGGCGAACACAACGTTCTTTGAAGAGTTGGCTCCATCTAGATGATTAAGAGTTGTTACAGTAAGGCTGCAGGAAAGTTCGCAAGCATGATGTTACCACTTTCGAGTTTCAAGGGGGCTTAGCACAAATACCAGACGATATAGTGTTCCTAAAAGTAAACCCCGAGTTTACAGTCGATGTGGAGGATGACCTCGATCAGTCTACCGTCTTCATCAAGTGTCCTGCTTTGGCCCAAGACCCGAGGGATGTGAATGACAAATCCCTGATGCCAAAAGCATTCGTAGACGAGGTTTGTATCATGGAGATCCTTTCCAAACACCCACACCCGGATATTGTTCGACAACATGAATGCCGCGTCCGTAGCGGACAGGTAACTGGCTTGCTCGTGGAAAGACCATTCTATCCTAGGTATCTGGGGAAAAGGTGAAGGTGTACGGGCTTCGTTTCAGGATTTTGACCTAACAGCTGTCATAGTTGATATGCAGGCAGTCATTTCCAATCTTCATTTGTCTCCCACATAAAAACCACAACCCTGCCAACATTGTGCCTTAAAAGGAATAGAGAATCGAGTCTTGCCGACATTAGGATATGCAAGCCTTGAGAGAAAATCTTGTTTGTGAATTGGGTGTTTCCTGCTACCTTGCGGATTCATCACCACAGAGAGGGTTTTTTTTTGGAAGCTTACTTCAAGGCGAGCACCCACACTGCCTGGGTTAGTGGATGGAAGGCTCCTTGAAATGCAAGCTTTGACCAAATTCCTCCTCTTTTCACACATAACAACCTATGGACATGTGAGAAGATTTAACGGTTTGTATCTCGAGACACGGCACTTTCTCTCAGATCTCAGTGCATCTGACAACCTGAAGTGGCAGTTCTCTAAGTGTTTTCGCTCCTCAGTTCAGTGCCCATGTTCATTTCTTGAGGACCCTTACACATTCAACAGCATGAACACTGACATCTCGACTTTATAATCTTGCCCCATACATTGATCAGCCATCTTCGGCAGCTTGGGCATAACAATGTTCAAGAACAACTGGACAAGGCGAGAGTCTGGTAAAGTGCTATGATTCTTCAGGAGGAGCGTGGCTAACGTAGCCTAATTACCCTGTGAGAAGGAGCTCAAAGTTTTTTCAAGCTGCAGGAAAAGATACCGTGCTTAAGCTTTCAGCCGTCATCTGCATTGTGATGTCAGGCAGGTAACGACTATCACGCGGATGACCAGTAGCAAGAAATTGAACTAGAACGATTGAACATGCAGGCTGCCATCTTTCCAAAAACCACTAAACTAGGCAGCACAGCTTCACGTCACCAGAGAACGCCAAGCAATCACACTACGAGACGAACAAGATAGATGGCACGCCTAACAATTCAACATCTGGATTTGTCAGAAATTGTTCTCTGAAATACAGAAAAAGGCCTGCAAAAGCTCCAAGAGAGTGAATGCTATGACTTGATTGTCCTCAAAATTGGGGGTCGTTGTGAGCTGTGCTGCATTCACTTTGCTATATATCCGGGGTTCTAATTTGGCTGCCCCATCTCTCATTGGAGATTTCCAGCATCTCATACGTAGTGTATTCCGAAGCACATCTGAACAGAAGTAGGGGTTAGGATTCTCTGTCGCATTTGCTACAGCATTTGCTACAGTGTCGACGCCGCTACTCAGCATATACTGTGAGATTTGTTTTCATACCCCAGGCTGGATGGCGTAAAAGTTTGGATATAATACCGGAGGAAGACACCAGAATCTTCTATGGGCTGCCATATTTTCTCAATCATGACGGCCAACTAGAGCATGGCAACAACTCCCTGGCATTGTATACATTCTGGTGCCCTGCGCAACCTATAGCAAACTGTATACCTGGTTACTAACTATTGAAGACTACTCTCTCTTCTATTACCAATTGGCGGCTCGCGGTGGGAGCTCCTCTATTCACACGGAACTTATGCAGACATCGAAGAGAGTAGATGTAAGTCGTAATTTACGTTGACAACCGTTTCGCTATGGTCTATGCTGGTTATTTCGACAAAAATCATGTGGAGAACAAAAAAATGGAATTTCTCCAGGACCAGTGGCTTCCGCACGAGTTGGGCGTCACCAGTCTGCTCCCATCAACTGATATTTTACAAGTAAAACTGAAATCGACGAATGAATCACAATCACATCAACCACCCATCCAGATGCTTATCAGATGTTCAATTAGACCGCGCGAAAGACCAGTGAGAAACAGGTTCTCGATGAACCTAGGGATACACCTTTCTTCTATTTGAATGGCGTTGACTGATTTAACGACGGGCACTGTGAGAACATAACCAGGACACGAGCGCACTGAGACGAGAAGCTTCAGAAGAGTTGGAAAGCCCTGCAATAATCCATCCAAGCTCATTGTTTTTTTCATGGAATTCAACGTCATCTTTTTCTGGGTTGATCGAAACTTCTGAGGAAAAAACATGGAAAACGATGGTTCGAATTGAATATGACAAAGAGGACAGAAACTTAGGCTGGTTACAACAGATAACAAGCAAGAAGCGAGCAGTGAAAAGGAAGGTGAAATGCACATAGTTCAGGATATGCCTGCATAGATAGGGATATATACTTTCTTCTGTGTTCCATTGAATCGTATAACCAGGTCGGCACGCAGTTTATCTCGCCCATAGGTCTCATGAGTCTCGATTTCTTCGGTGTGTATCCATGAGTGCCTTAGTTTCATTTCCTTTACAACCCAGGCTCCAAGTCCAAAGTGACATTCTCAATCGTCGCACTCCATGAGTACCCCGGATTCTCAGTCGTACACATATCCCATCCATTCTCGTTCCCACACACAAGAGGTTCCCCAACTGTAGTGACTGTTTCACCATAAAACTTCACCCTGCATGATCGTCCTTTGTCAGCACATGGCTTTTATCCTTCCGTTCAAGCCCAAGATCATCACACAATGGAAAGCTTACTTTTCCACAGAACTTAGCTCTTCACACTCCCACCTCGCCCTAATCCTCAACTCCCTCGTTCCCCCATCCCACCTGAACTCACACCAATACGGCCAAAGTGCTACGCCATTCTCTCCATCTGGCCCGATTACACACTCATACCATCCCCCTTCTTTCTCCTCCCCCTGGTACACCTCAATAGGATATTGAAACCCTCTCTCCTCAGCAGCAAGTATGATATCGAAACTCACTCCTTGCGGGATGATCGGCGTTTGAGGGTCTACGCCAATAGGCGGGATTGACTCTGGGGAAGGAACACTTCCATTGTAGATGCGGAAATGGGAGAATGTCCAACGAGGGTTGAGGAGGGAGGTGAGCGTGCAGCCGTCTCGGGTTGGGCGGGGGTCGGTTAGGACGTAGGGGGCGAGTGTCGTGGTTGAGGAGATCGTGCCTGTGAGGGATAGAGGGCCGGAAGAGGTGCAGAGGGTTTGGATTTGGTTGGTTTCGGGGAGGGTTCTGGTTGTGCAGGACATCGGGAGGGAAGCGGTTGCGCTGGCGGTGATTTGGACTCTGGGGGTTAAGGGAGGTTAGTGCGTTCGGTTAAAGTGGAGGTTAAGGAATTGATAACAGACTTACGGTTTAGCTGGGTTGACATCATCACAATACCAGGTCTGGTTGATCGTTAAGGTCTTTGTCGAGTCCTGGAAGGATGCTGATGTCGAGATGGGATACTGTCCGACTCTGTCTTCTCCCTGGAATTCATCGCCTGAGCAGACTAGACGAGTGAATTGTGGGCTATTGGTGTAGCTAAAGCCAGTGTTGGGCATGCAGCTTGCTTCATAGCCATTAGCCAGGTTGGTGATGGTCAGATGAAGCCCCTTGTAGGGGACTGTGTCGATCCCGTCGCCTGTTTCTTCCAGAGTGTGAATCGACGAGATAACCCAGGTCGGAGTCTCAGACTTTGCGAGGCAGCCTGGAGAACCGTGACCCCAAGGCCCTTCGGGGTATTGAGGAGTGATTTTCACAGGTTCAAGCAGTGACCCCCTGACGAGGATGGGAGAGGTGTAGTCTGGGGCTACGGACTGGGTACCTATGGCTTTAAATTTGATGCTGCTCTTCATGAGTGATGTTCTTGTTTAGTGCCATGGAGAACTTACTCTTTGCCACGATCACTGCAGACCCATGACTGCTCAAGTGAGAATTCAATCGAAGTTTTCGTGATCCGAACCGAACCGTCAACCTCATGGTCTTCAGGGGATGCTTTACCACACGTGTAAACGTCCTTGTTTGCACCTAAGGCACAGGACACTGTCTGGTTGTAGCCTGTTGCTCGATTCGAGACATCGAAACGTATCTTTGTATCACTTGGCCGTTGGACATCTGTGATGAGCCAGCCAGGGACTGTAGCTGATCGGCTGGTGCAGCTTGTTCTGGGGTTGTAACTCTGAGCCGAGGCAAGCCCCACTGTCGAAGCAAAGAAAAGCAGAGCTGGGACTAACATCATGGAGGTAACACTCAGACTGGGTGTTAACAGACCACGAACACCTCAACAGGAACATCAGTGATGGCGGTTGGACATTTTGTCAGATATATACTTCCACGGTTGGAGACGTTCATTCACACCAAGTGAGGGGTAAAAGTTGAACGGCATATCAACCCCTCAAAGCCGTGTGATGAACTACATCGTGACGTAAATAACCATATTAAGGGCGGCTGTTGATCATTGCTCCCGTACGGCTTGTACGACACAACACTAACTGCCGATTATAACAGCACATTGGCCATAGCTCTATTACCAAGGGCTGAACCCGGAAGAACGGCAAGAAGATTAGGACAAAGAGGTCGCCGTATCTATTCTTTCTTCACTCCGAGATGAAGTCACATAGAACAAGATATCTGGAAGAGTTACGCAACGACGGCGATTATTCGGAAAAGGGTTCTGGTTGTTTGAGGTAATGGGCTGACAGCGATACTATTCACAGTTTGTAGAGTAGTCACCCCTGACCACTGAAGAAACTGCTGTCTCACTCCGGACATATAACACTGTTGCTAGGACCAGAAAAGTCTCGTAGAAATGGATAAATGCTGAATCAAAGCCCCGAGGGCATATATTCAATAAGACGCCAACTATGTACGAGAAGTAAAATTCAACATTCCTCTCATCAACCCCTTTTTAGCCCATCTTCCAACCACAGGCCGTAACCCCAACGCTTACTTCCTGCCAGTCCAGCCGCCCTTCAGATTGTGCTTATAAGTCGAGCCAATCTCACCCCAGCGCAGGTTGCTATAGGTAACCTCCGGCTCGGGCTCAATCCGGCGAATGTTCTGTGGGTTACCCTCGTTCGGGTCGCACGGCCCAGATTCGCCGCTATCGAGCCAGTTCATGAAGCCGCTTTCATCCCACCAAATGCTCATGGCCAGCACCATACCACGCCTCAACGCCTCGCCCATGCCCGCGGTGGCACCCAGCTCAAGGTACTTCGTCGCGGCTCCCGTAGCACGGCAGAAGTCATCGTTCAGAGCGTTCACCTGAGGATAACCCGGCAGGTTGACGGTATGCGCCTCGATCAACTTGCCATCTTGCACATACATGCGATGAATCGACGTCAGCTTGCCGTTCTGATCTGCCGGAAACTGGGTGATGACGGTGAAAGGACGAGTTGTGTCGACCTTAAACTGCGGGCCGCGGCCGTAGTAGTTGGTGACATTGACCTTGTACGGGTTCCATGTGCAACCCCACTTGTCGCAGACGCCGTCGAACTCGCACTCCTGGCCGGAGCACATGTAGAGACCCTGCTTGTTGCAGGTGTGCGGGGCAATGGACTGGCTGCGCGAGTTGGCCTCCCAGATGTCCATCTCGTTGCAGCATGAGCCTTTCCCCTCGATGTTGCCGATGCCGTTGATGAAGGGAGTGACGAAGCACTGCGCGTCGCAGTAGCCCGTGCCGTAGTAGGCACCGCCGGGGTTGAGGCGGGAGCGGGCGCCGGTAGCGTCCATCTCGGAGAGATAGAGTGCAGCGTTCATGCCGCAGGGGAGCTTTGTCGCGTCAACGTCGAAGGTGAACTCGAAGCCGGTGAGACGCATCATTTCATACTGCTGCTCCGTCTTGTCGAGGAGGTAGACACGAGGGGAGGTGACGCGGCCCTGATGGATCTGTTTCAAGCGGAGAGAAGAGCCAGAGGTGGTCACACCGTAGGCCGAGTAATCTGGGATGCCCTCCATGATGCAATTCTGCGCGCAGGTCTCGACGTCAGGGCAGACGTTGCGCGGGGGCGGGTTGCCCCAGTCGCCGCAGTTCGCGTTGGAGTTCACCTGGTGCACGGGATGGGCGAGGGAGTCAAGGACGATGTAGTTCGTCTCCGGGCGGCATCCCTGGAGGTGGGTGCAGCGGTAGGTAGTGAGCTTGGGATGGACTTCTGGAGTATTGCCGGGCTTCTGAGCCGAGGCAAGACCCAGAAGGAGAGAAAGGAGTGCGAACTTGCGAGCCATGCTGATGGAATGTCACTGACACCGCTGCAGGATGTCTTGAATGAGTTTGGACTCTTTTAGGCGAGGAAAAGCCTGGAGAGGAAAGGTTTCGCTGATGGGAGAACTACACCCTTTATGTATCCATAGTTGCCCCTCAGATTATCATCCCCGCGATCTTCCGTACCCCAGACTCAGTTACGGCCTTTCCACGCGGCATACAATCTTGGAGACTCAATTAGGAGCCGCGCATTGGGCGCCGCAACCGTTGAGTCCGTGTGTTTCTTCCTCCGAGGCTTCTCTACCGGAGCCAAAGCAGATCGGACAACGGGCCCGGGATTCCGTCTGCAAGGTACAGTGCCAAGCGATTGGGGCGGCTAAGCCTCAGTAACGGTCATGCGCGGCATCGAAGCGGCCCAACGTTGCATTGACTCCCGAAGAAAGTCTCATGCCAAGCCAGCCAAGAAGAGATCTCGTCAAGGTCGCGGATGTTGAGCGCCCGAAGTTCCTGGTAGGGAAGATATGGCAGGGACGGCATGAAGAGATTCGGTGTAATTTTCTAAAGCGTCTAGAAGCTGCGTGGAAGTAGGGAGTTGGATCACAAGCAAGAAGCCGCCTATATGCGAGGGATAGAAAGGATCTGGAGAATGAAAAATTGGAGCGGGCATACTTGATCCCGTGATGCGGAAGGCATTAAATAAAGAGATAGCAGTTCGAATTTTCATGCCACCTCTGTGGCTTAGATGCAAACACGATCCGATAATCCCTGGTCGGGCTTGGATCGATCAATATGAAAAGGGAAGTTATGTATTAAGAACGTTAATTTGCACCTTGTCAAGACCGCGAAGAAACCGAAGTATATTAACTTTGGATAACAATAACGACATTAGGGAAGTGACCAGCGTTAGGACAGAGTTGCTCACTCTTTGCGACGTTCGGGACTCCGAAGATCGATAGATTGATGAGCCAGTCGTTTGGACATGGGATCTCGCTGCTTCATGTTAGTGATGTGGTCTAGTCAACAGAAGTGCCAATAGTCATTGAGAAAGTAAAACTAATCACATACATGAGGCTTGCTTTGATTGGACATGTCGATGGACATGACACAAGGTATTGTCCATGGGCTCCCGGGTATCTACTGTGAGGGAATTATGCGAAACACTTAGAACCGCCCAATGTAAAACAGTTTCAAATGAATAGATAATTGCCTCAGACATGAAAAAAAAAGTAGAAATATGAGTTCTTTTGTATATAATACACGCGATGGAGCTACCTACGCTTGGGGAGTTAGTTGACAGGCATAGTTCGTTGGTAAGGGACCAAGGTTTTGGAAATTGATTGTGTGTATCAGCATCAAGCAAGAGATTTGCAGATTGGAACCATGAATCCAATAAAAGAAAAAAAACAAAGAGTAACCAGAAGATTAGTTCAAAATTCACATTTCGAGTACAGACACTTGTCTCGGAGACGGCGACCTCCTGCATTATGAACCTTTGAAGTACGTGAAATAAATAAGGGTTAGGGTTTTTGCTATATTATCCGAAAAGGAAGTTTACAAACAGTCACGTTTCGGCCAGGGTATGCCAAGCACTCAGGATCAAGATCACTCTCCTACAATTCTTTTCAAAATCCCAGGCGTCTTCAACCCGTCAAGCCGGCTATTCCCTTAGGGACACTTATCTCCGCACCTCACAAATTCTATGGAGGCAGTTGTGATTTTTACCCCAGCCGCCTTACTCGTATTCTCTGTAAGTTTCTGCGGACAAAAGACAGACGCACTTCCAAGTCTGCGCTGAGGATTCTCGGCGAAACCAGAATCACCGCTATATCCTGCCCAGCCTGCTTGATGACTCTCCTCAGTGAAATGCCAATTTTACCAAAACCCCTTGTTTCGCCGGATCAAACTCCCTCTCATCCTTGATCCTCAAAAGCTCTCGACGCTGCCATACAACTGCTTAATCTGCCTCTTCATGGGCATACAGATCCGATCCAAAGTAATGGCTGTGCGTCCGCCCACATGCAAGTACTTTCTTTACACATACGTAGGCCCAAAAGGCCGATGAGGAACTCGAACTGAGAGCCGACACCCACAGGCGGGAAGGGCTCACGCATGACAAGAAGTGGACGCAGGAGGACGTGCCACGGGGAGAAAGGTTGTTTCCAGCTGAATCGTATGGATGTTTGGTTGAGCGCGAATACCAGGCCGCAGGAGAGGGTAGCGAGCAGGATTTGGTGGCGGTTGATGGAACCTAATTCGTCGTGCCCAGCGTGCTGGAAATGCACGGGGCGATGGAATTTTTTTTTTTTTTTTGGGTTGGAAGCTGATGAGCTTTAGCTGCTTGACATAGGCTGAGCGAGGGAAGTTAGTAACTTCTCGAGTCGAAAAATGATGGAAGCTCACGCTGAACGAACAATTTCAACGGCAACCGTCCATAATCTTCATTAAACACATTCTCGCAGCACGAATGCAACAGCGCCGGCCCTGCTCACATTTTCCATCCTCTCTTGTCAAATACCTTCTTTTCAAGAAAATTCCCCACCAATAATCTTCCCCGCGCACCCGTCTTCTCCGTACACTCTAGCTGATCACACTCCAACATGACCCTGACCACTCGTCTTCCGTGTCCCATGTTCTTTTCTAATCTCCCGCAGGACACTCCTACGGAAACACACGCTCCATGATATTCTCGCATATTATTTGGCACATGTTCATGGCCAGAGCAAGCTACTTTACCTGTTTGCATACCGCTTTTTGCAAAGGAAAATGCTTGATCTGACGCTCCTTGCTACAATACGCTACTTTAACCGTCGTTATATTGCAATATTCACAATCACGCCATGTTGGGGTTGTCAACAAGGAATGTCGGCTTCTTGAGATCCATGATCCAGGATCGTAAGCACGGAGGACGGCGGTCTCGGCAAACAACCGCAGGGAGTGGGAGTAGCGTTGGACAAGGTAGGCTGGGGGGAGGGGCAGGCGTTTGAAGAAAGCTTGGATGGGACATTCTGGGGAGCTGTTAGTAGTAGAAGATACCGGACTGTTAGTCTTGGCGGTGCTTCGGAGGGGATATCACCATCTCTGGATCAGGCGGGGGAGTTGGTTGGACTATTCAGGTCAGTGATAAATAGTTTGATAGGTCAACAGCAAAGCCGCTATCACTACTCCAACAAAGAGCGCTGCATCCACTTTGGCAAACCAGATCACCATCAGTGTACCTACCATCGCAAGAACTACCCACCTTCCCACAGGACTATTCACTATCCCCATCATACTCCCCGAGGGTTCCTCCTCCTAAGGAGACTTGACCCCCGATGTCTCCGCCCACAACTTTGCCCACTCCTCCCTTACCTCTTTCTTCTCAGCCCTCTCCACCTTGTCCTTAGCACACCACCAAATCTTGGCAACCAGATCCTCTTTGTCCTTATCTGCCATCACAACCATCGCTCCGTTCAGTCCAACATGCTTCACCAGTGTTGTGAGGCCTTGATTTGCTGTGTCAACCAATGAATCACAGATAGCAGTAAACTGCTTCTCATCTTGCAGTGTGTAAAGCTCATTAACACTGGAAAACTTTTCAAGAATGTGCTTCTGAAGGGCGAGGGTTGTATACTGCACAAAATGCTTCCACGCATTTTCTTTGATCGTTTGTGTCCCCTTCGACAGATGGGATAACTCGTGCTCTAGTGTGACAGGCTCGAGGGGTTTAATCTCTCTCAGGGCAAAGACGCGATGCTTCTTGTAATGCTCCCAATCGGAGATCGTCTCCTTCCAGCCAAAGCACATGCCAGCAGGGTCAAGGGCGAGTGCTTTGCCTGACGAAAGGGTCGCGACCAAAATGCTGTGACTGTCAAGCGACATGAAGCCAATCATGCCTTGCCGTGGGGTGTAGGTGACGTGGTGGGCATTTTTGACTTCACAGTCAGCATGAGAGAGGCTTTTGCAGACAGCTGGGTATCAAAATTAGCTTGTGGTCAGGTAGGTGGTAACATAGGGTGGACTTACGTGTCAGTAACAGCTCAACTAGAAATTTAGCCGACTCCAGTGTCACTAACCTCCAAGACTGCATCGTCATGAGCACCGCCTTAGCCACATCAGGGTTGGGCGCTCGTTTCTTAACAAAGGTTTCCCACTGCGTGTCATCCTTGTTCAGAACCTCGTCACATTCCTTCTCAATCATCCAAATCCCGTTCTGCTCTTTGACTGTTGTCTTTCCCCCGACCACAGGCATAATCAGTAAAATGATATGCTCAAAGATAGGCTGAAAGATCGACATCGCGCGCATAATCTCTTTATGCTCTTTACAGTCGGACTTGTGATGAGGCCAATGCTTTTTCTGACACTCCCTGCTGCAGTAGAATGTAGCTAGAGTGACCTTGTCCCCAGTCTTCACAATGCACCCAGTGCATTTCAGTTCCGCGCTCTTCCCACACTTCACGCATTTTGAGTGGTCTTCTGCTGCAGGAAGGTACTCCTTTGATAGCTTGTCATCCTTCAAGCCCTTCCAATCCTCCCCAAACGGCTTACTCTCATCTCGCTTCCCCTCAACACACCACCTCATAATCCGCAGATATTGTGCCTTATAACTATTATCGTTTTTAGAGAAGTTCTTCTTCAAAGCCAATTTTGCCAGTTCATCAGCAATATACGACCAAGGCTGTAGCGCTTCTGGCAAGATCTCAGTACCCTTAACGACCGCATCCAAAATAAACCTCGCATCAGGGTCATCTGACCCTGTTATATGAAGCTCCTGCTCTAGCAAGTAGCACGCATGGTGTGCCCGGACACGATAGTAGCTCTGGGGGAGGTGGTCAGGGACAGTGGAAAGTCGATAAAAGAAGTTTTCGACAGGGTCACCATCGGGAGTGATATTGTAGGCATCCCAGCCTTTGAAGATAGGGTTGGGCACGGGATTGGCAAAGATGAAGTTCCATTTGCTAGTGGGTTGGGTGTCGTCAGGTTGAGAGCGGAGGACGGGGTCGCCAGTGGAGGAGAGGAGATGGTCGGAGTGGAAGAGTTCATAGCTTGATGAAGGTCAGTAATGTGGGGTGAACCTGTGGAGATTGAGAGACTTACAGGGTATTAGCAGATAATTTACTCATCGCGAAGATGAAGTACGGTTATGAAAGATGGCAGTAGGGTTAAAGATGTGACCAAGTTCAAATGAGAAGAGAGTATGAGGCAAAGTTGGACCGAGTCTGGGAGAGAAGAGAGTGCTGGGTTCCACCCGATGTGAATTTCGTCCGCGTCTAGAACATTTTGAATACAGTTGGACAAAGTTGGAGCAGGAAGTGAAGAAGTTGGCACATGAAGGGAAGCAGCGACTGTCACTATATCAGAGATTCGCTCGTTAACAAATGACCAAACAGATAGGGCTCGGCATTGAGCTGCTTAAGATGAAAGTGCATCTTTGGAACAACATTATGAAACTGACTTGTAGGCGCAGAAGTCTTAGAGCCCTGTCTGTCGGTATTGGTCAATAAGGCGAGAGGAATTAGTCTTTAATGGGCTCGAAATCCTGCTTCGTGAGCCAGACTAGGGAGCAGAACCTTGAGCTGGAAGACAGAATCATTACATGGCTTAAGTTCGCCATGTGCTACTCCTCCGCCCCCAACAAGCCCTCCTCCCCCAGAGTCTCCCCCAACTTGACCAAAGTCTTCTCATATACCCTGGCAACATCCATATACAGCCTCTCCTCATCTTCATTCCAAGCTTGTGGTCCATCCAGCCCATTCTCAGCCTCTGTCTCTGTCTCTGTCACCTTGCCTTCATCATTGTCCTCATCCTCATCATCATCCGTCTCTGCCACCCTCGGCCCATCCCCCTTATCCTTGTTCATAACCTCCACAATCAACACCCTCGCTTGTTGCACCAGGCTCTTACACCGCACCATGTGTGTGCGGCTCATACCTGCACTCGGGCCCCTCTCGAACCCGGGCAGGGGCTCCTTTGTGTCGACATCCTCGCCAGCGAGTAGGCTGGCGAAGCAGTGATCCAACTTGCGGAGGATCGCAAACGTCGGGGCAGGCGATGATGGGAGACCGGTCACCCAGGTGTTAAACTCGGATGCAATGTTCAGGAAATACGGGATCTGCAGCGAAGCTTTGGAATGTCAGCCTACGCCATTCACGAAACCCATAGGACAAAGTACCTACGCGTCCCGGACAACCAAAGGATATTTATTAACCCATCCAGGTCCTTGCACAGCTCACCCATATTCTTGTAGCCCTCCACGCCATCTGCATCAGGCCCAATACTATTGCCAGTCTTCATCAAGAACCGGCGATTGATAAGCATCATCCGGTCGGATACAAAGTTCCGGACCATGTCCTCTTTCGCTGACCCAGGGCGCAGCGCATGCGCGCGAGGATGCGGTAATCCCGCGGCATTGTACCGTGTTGTAGATGCTGACGAAATGTTGCTCGGGGCGGGCGAGGGGAGGGACTGTTGCGGGAGGAAGCCTCCTGCGCTGGAGTTGGTTCTGCTGACATTTGATGCGTCAGGCGCTTCAGCCACTTTCGATACTGGCTCCATTTATAGTTATTATCGGCCGAATATCAATGGGACATCGCATGGTTGGGCGACAAAGGTATGTTTCGCGCTGCGGCGGGTGATGCGATCTTCAAAGCGCCATGTCATTCGCAGAGCAAAAGCTATCTTCCCCGCTGTCAACGTGATGGCAGCGGTGCGGAACCGTCTGCTCAACATATTGATGTGGGGTAGTGGGGTGAGCAAAAGGACCCCTGGTCAGGTGGAGCTGTTTGGTCCGTGCATCCTTTGCGCCGCCCGCGCTGGCGATCCAAAATTTCGGACCAACGTCGCTGCAAACTTGGCTGGCCGACAAGGTCAATGATCTTTCGCATTAACACTCACACTCAGTAACCTGTCTGTCCACAGTCAGTCCATCCACATCACCAGCATGCCTCCCAAGCGCGTTTCGTACAACTCCCGCCGGTCCCTGAACCCCATCACCGGCGCGTACAACGCCCTCTTTGTCTCGGAGAACGCTTCCATTGTGCGTAGCGTTGTCGCCTTTGGCGTGAGTTTCTCCCGTACAAACCGTCTATGCCGTGCCGTTCCATTGTCTGCTGACAATAATTGCAGCTGGCTGTGACCTTCCTCGCCAGCGGTTGGGCTGAGGCCATTCTCTCGTGCGTTCCCTCCCCCCCTTGTTAGTTCCCGGCAACAGCAACCCCCGTTGACTGACCTACAGAAGCCCTGCGTGAACGGCTTGATCTGAGTCGAGTCGACAACGACATCAAAACAAAAAGGGATGATCGGTGTATTTAGCATCAAAGCAGCGCGAGAGGGAGACCATGTACGATGTGCAATAAGCAACGGTCCTGTATGATATACTAGACGGCGGGGTTACACTACTACGTACTCGGATGTTGTTGGGAATCGGGAGACCATGAATCATGGGCGGCGTTTTGCGGGTACCTCTTTGCTATTCCTGGCAACACATCTCCTGAATTGACGGATTGGAAATCAGTGATTATTCGTACAGCGTGACCCCGTGACTTCAGACCTGCTCGAAAACGTCGCTTTTGTTCGATTCGATACTCCTGACCAGGGCTGTTTAGATGGCGAGTCGTCCTGTCCTTCCACTTCGACATCCAAAGTGCGCTCGGTAGCTTCGAGGGAGGCCTAGCCTCGAAGGCAAAGCTGCCGATTTAGTGACTCTCTCACATAGATTTGGCTCCTGTTTCGCCCTCAAGATTATGGTCTCGTTTTGCCTTTGCTTTACTCTTGCTTCTAACTGACCGAGGTCCCTGCTGGTTATTAATGTCATCGGGGTGCTAACGCTCAGCTATGGTGATGACCATGGCACTGATTGATTTTGGTACTTTTGACATGCGGCATAGGAGCTGGCACTCCATCCAGGTTATCTAGGTTTTGTTTTGTTGATTTGAGGATGCAGAGACCCATTCGAACTACCTTACTGGGCTCAAACCCCGCCACTCGTTTCTCCTAGCAACCTTTTAACAAACTGTACCTTCTCAGAAGCTGCGATCTCTGTTCATGATGGCCGTAGCTTTCCTTGCTCCCTGGCCAGCACACAGCTATAGCTCCAGTTATTGTCACACACGGCCAAAGAACAAATCGAGGGTGGAATTTTGCAAATGACCGCTACGTACAGATCGTCCGCTTAATTATTGAGGACAAAATGACGAAGGCTGGAGACAATGGACAGAGGGAGTTGGTCAGGGATTGATGTACAAAGAACCAAGCAGTGCTACATTCATGTACGACCGCGAATGGAAAAGGTATGATAGGGAATCAACTAGCGAGGAAATGTCAGAAGCACCATCCGAGACGGACTGTTGACTTTACCCATTGGACAATAGATAACGGCATTGTCCCAACACCCTCAAAAAATAGCTAACCCCCTTAGTCGGCATCCACTTCCTTCCACGAGACTAATGCCTCGGCCTTCGATGGCATCAACTAACAATGAACCTCCGACATATCCTCTTCCCTCGTCTCACGATCACCCTCATGTTCATCCTGCTTCTGGCAATACCCACCCATCTCGCCTCTCGACGCATCAGAGTAATCATATCTACCCCAAAGCAGCCGCCAAACTCCCGTTCGATTGCTGGACCGGGTCGAAAAAAAAAGTCACAAACGGCCACATCCTCACAATATATCGGATAGCTCAAATCTATGGCTTTCGGGTCACTTGGCCCTCAACCAGACTAATCTTAACCTGTGTTTGGGGGTTGGTGAAGACGGGAGACTGGCCTGGAAGGAATAGTACCTTTTATCCTGTATCTGAAAGCGCATCAGTTTCAGACATTATGGAGGGACTTGATCGTCCAATGTTGATGGTGGTCTACAGTGCATAATGGCATTGTAGCGTAAGTTTATCGAGCGACGCAAGCCAGGATTTAGTCGGGCAAGGAAAAGGAAGGACAAAGTGACCGAAAGGGTGGACAACACAACTGTCATCCTCGGCCGCGAAGTGTAATCTAGCCAAGTATTCGACATCTTATTAGTGAACGGAGGATGAGCTTCGTATGTCTTAACATAGGAAGAAAAATCCCACATGTTACATGTTAGTCGGCTGATGAAATGCAAAGGAGGAACTGTAGTGCGAGATTGGCGACAACGCCGAACGCGTCTTGAAGTGTGCAGGCGGGGAGGCGAATCGCAGATCGAGGACGACATTCGGTAGATGCAACTACGAGGAATGATAAAAGTGAAGCGAACATACGAAGTAAATTGTTATATATTGTCATTGTAAGGTTTGAGTCGGAGACATCTCAGGGCTCTCTATCATATGCTGGCAGAGGAGTGTAATAGTCTCTAGCAAAAAACAAAGGAAACTTCCAAATGAACGTGAAACTACTTCCCTCACAGCGTTAGCTTACCTTTCAGGTTTCCCGTCGCTCCAATTCTGATACACTTTAGTGCAGGTTTACCTCCCCGCTTGAAATGCTCACTCCTCATCATGCTCACTTCCTCTCTCCCTCTTCCTCTCCTGCTCCTTCACCTTCACCCTAATCTTCTCCGGTGTGGTTCCCATGAGCCACAGCCCGGCTCTCACCCTCCAGTCAAACATATCCGGCTCCTTGAGGTAAGTCCTCTTCTCCGTTTTGCTCTTCTTATTTTTCTCCCGCTGCTTCTTCTGCCTGATAGAATCTTTTCTGTGCTTCAAAGGATGGTTGGGAAGAGAATTAGGGGGGAAAGCACCTCCACCTGCTCTGCGCCGTTCCTGGAAGCCCTCCTCAGCGGCGTCATCGGGACTATCGTTATCTTCATTCCGTGCGGACACCCCTTCCTCTTCTTGGTGGTTGAGCTCGAGGTCACCATCGTCGTCAAGGGGTTTAGGGTTAAAGTTAGGACGGCGAGGAGGTTGACCGCCCGCACCGCCAGCGGCCGCGGCGCCAAAAACAGCGAGATGGTTGGGCTTGAAGGCGACAGTAGACATGGTTGGAGAGAGTGATTGATAAGGAAATAATAGAGGTTCGGTAAGTAGGGAATGATGTGATTGGTGTCTTGGAATGAAAAGCCAGTCTCTGGACGTGAGGGTGTTACCAACAGGTAGTTGAGAGGGGGCTTACCTGACCGGTTTGGATTTTTGGAGAGTTAGAGTTAAAGAGTAAGCTGGTTGATGTTAGCGAGTTTAGAATAGCTGGTGAGGCTGTCGAGCTGTGATGGTGGGCTTAGGAGGATGAAAGAAGCGAAGAGATGGTGAAATATCCATCTGGTCAGTTCTCGAAACTGGGATATGAGAGAGAGAGAGAGAGAGAGAGAGAGAGAGAGAGAGAGAGAGAGAGAGAGAGAGAGAGAGA
>Ga0065720_1019204_pt1 | contig 32839 bp, 14 predicted proteins | sample Thericmetagenome_FD_59107 | JGI IMG/M metagenome (GOLD analysis project Ga0065720, IMG submission 59107) | Thermophilic microbial communities from the Joint Bioenergy Institute, California, USA of rice/straw/compost enrichment - eDNA_2 v2... | ecosystem: Engineered > Solid waste > Grass >... | reverse complement strand
GGGGGGGGGGGAGGAAAGAATTACGAGCAAACACCAAAATCGTACAAAGAACCAACAAGGTCGTCCAGCAGCTCGACAGCCAAGAAAGGTGCTGTGGCAGGGCACGGGAAGTGTCGTCAGAGATTCGCCCAAGCAAAGCTGAGCTGAACGCGCCGCACATTGCTAGCGTGGCAAGGATATTGCCCCCGCGACCTCCACGACAGGGCCTAGTCTCACCGTTGCGTCTTGTCGCGGCAGCTCAAAAAAGGTAGGTAACCTAGGCGTCAGACCGCACTCTCACTCTCCCCGGAAAGTTGAACAGATTTCATGGTAACCTAATCGCATCATTTGCTCAGTGTCCTCAAGTCATGCCTATAATTTTCTATGCACCAAATTTAACTGGCAAGGCAGCTTGTGGAAGCAAAATGAAGGATAAGATCAGGAAGGTTTGAGTTACCGTTTCACCCTAGTGCTCCTCCGACAATGCAGCACAACCAAGCTCCACTCTTGATCTAGTAGGCATCGCCATACAGCGAACCCTGACCAACCGCTTACTCTCAGCCTCGCCCTTATCGCCATCTTGCACAGCGCTTCCCGCCGAACCGTCTCTCGGTTTAGCCAACACTTCAAGTACCGTCCCTACTCTTGATAAGCGGCAAGTCGCGCCAACGATCGCCCTCATGACAGGCTTAGTACTTGTGCCTGGTGCTGTAATCCTTGGGGCTGACCACCAGACCTCTTCCCTTCTTCGCTCCCCGATAGACAGTTTCAATGATATCGATGAGCTCCTGTTTGTCTTCGAGGACCCAGTTGAGTTTGTTATTGTTGCCTGTGCCAAAGTCACACATGATGTGCTTGTTACGGAAGAAGAACATGATGCAGCACGGGTCGTAGAGTTCGTACATGGCGTTGAAGTCAGGTACCTTTAAGCTGGTTAGATCCTGTGATAGGGTAGTACAATAAAAAGAGGGTGAACGCACTTGGTCGATATCGCAGAGGTAGATGACAGCAAAATTCTTCACCTTTTCGGCGATCTTGTAGAGGGTCTCATCTTGCCTCATGCAATCCTTGATACAGATATTGTCAGCTTATCTTAGTCCACAGGTCAGATCCCGGGGGGGCGTTCACTTACGGGATCATGATCACGACCGAAACGGATCACCACGACGCGTTCCTCCTCTACGGCGGCCGGTCAGCCTCTGCGCGGATCAGCCATCATCAAAAGTCCATGAGTGCAGGAATCTGCAGGGGAAGGAAAAACGTACCTGAAAGGATGGCCTGGTCGACGTGCCATCCAGAAGGAAGATGAGGAAGTAGCACTGAGCCCATACTGAAGGAATAGTACTATGATAACGCTTTCTTGTTGTTGGCACTGGGTAGGCGTCGCAATGCGAAGGGTCGGTGTGAAGTTTGATGATTTTAAGGCTGTCTTCACTGTCTGAAATGCCCCGCGATCAGTGGTGTATTGTGGCTGTCGCGGGGGCTCGAGCTTCTGCTCAGTCCGTTCAACGTGACACAACTTTACGGCTCGTCGAAACGGAGCGAAACGGAAAGAAACAAGGGCTGCGAAAACCTGCCAGTGCAGAAGTGCTAACTGAAGTCGTTCATAATCCAAGTGCAAAAATGCATACGATATGCTTCATCACTCAGGTTTGCGTGCTGAAATCAGACCAAAGAAATATCGTGGGGAGGGCAAAGTTGAAAATTACCGGATCATTTATATATCAAAACGGATTACGTACATATCGTTACGTTACAGTGACGGCTACCGTTACCGTTCCCAACCAATAGCCCCCACCTCGTAGAGCCGCTGGTTTTTCGTCTCGAAAAAAATCACCAGCTTGGAAGTTTTTCGGGTCCATTGTCCCCGAGTTACGATCTCTGGAAACTCGCGCGCTTCGTCACTATCACAAATATGGTCATTCCAGATCATCTCGAAGCACTCACCAAAATCGTGCTTCACAATCTGCGTTACCAGCATGATTGGGTCGAGGTACACCAGTACACAAAGCCCGAGCTCCCGCGACCGATGATTTACGGGCTTCCACCAAAGCGCCTCTACGTGCATCCGGACGAACAGGTCGCCATCATCAGGGCCGAAAAGGAGACCGGCCAACGCATTGAGCCAGAACCAGAGCTCGAATGGGTGCTGCCCCTACATCTTTCGGAAAAGTGGACGCCGGGCCAGTTTGCCGCGCTCTTCGATGCCATCGACAGCATCCCTCCTGGAGGCCCGGACCCGGACTCTTTCGATCTGGACGACCCGGCTTCCCAGTGGAAGCTTTGGCAAGGTCCAAAACGCGGGAAGCGCGTTCTGTTGGCTACTGTTCAGGACGACTCGACTGTTACATACTACTGGATCTTCGATGGGCTCGTGAAGCCCAGACAGAACTGAGAGGCTCTGGGTGTTGGATCAGGAAGTGATATTATTACAAACGGATTCAACTAGAATTACAGCATCTGCGCCTCTCATGGCGTGAATATGACCTTCTGTACCTTCATCTGGTCAAATAGGTCATAACCTTCCTCGGCCTGTGTGAGGGGCAGGATCTTGTTGAACATGAAGCTGCCGACGTCAGCAAGGTTCGTATCACTCACACGAGGGCAAGCCAAGGCTACTTACTCAAACTTGTGCTGGTTCCTTGCCAGCACCGGCAGCGCATCTTCGAAGATGGACCGCACAGGGCAGCGGCCCATCTGGATCTTGATGTTCTTTCTGTTGTGTGGGTCAGTAATAAGGCTGGAATGAACCAGGGCACGCGGCAAGACCACTCACCCATAAGCCTCAGCACCATTCCAGGGGATCTCGGCATTGTGCACACCAATGCTGCTGATTACGCCAAACGGCCTCAAAAGGTCGAACGCTGTCCTCAGCGCGGGGCTCAGACCAACCACCTCAATCACAGCATCAGCGCCCCTCCCATCCGTCACCTCCTTCACCCTTTTGATCATTTCCTCCTTCCCATCATTGAAGTTCAACGGCACAGCGCCAAGCTTCTTCGCCAGCTCCAACCTTGACGGCACGCCATCCACAGCAAACAAATACTTCGGCTTGTACTCGAGCGCCGACACAATGGCACATAAGCCGACGGGCCCGCACCCGATCACGACGACGGTCGCCTCCGACGGCGGCAGTTGCGGCGGGAGCATGGAGAAGGCGTTGCGTGCGCCGAAGAAGCCAGTCGGGAAGATGTCGGCCATGAGAACGAGCGCATGGTCATCAATCTCACGCGGCGCAGGCATCACGGTGCCGTCGGCGAACGGCACCCGCACGTACTCGGCCTGGCCGCCGTCCAGAGCGGCGCAGCCGAAGAGGAGTACGTGCTTGCAGCGTGAGGAGCAGCCGAGGTTGCAGTAGAAGCAGTTGTTGCTGGGAAGAGGAGTCAGTTAAGTGAAAGATGGCGGTAGATGAGTTGAATATAGTGTTTCGTTGTTGATTCCTTGCCAACTTACCAGGACACGGTGAACGGCGAGACCACTTTGTCGCCGACCTTGACCGTCTTCACGTCGCTTCCGGTTGCCACGACGGTTCCAACGAATTCATGGCCCATGATAAAGCCCGTCTCAGAGGGCTGGTGGCCACGGAAAACGTGGAGCTCACTGCAGCAAGGTGGTTTAGTTAATTTGAGGATCAAGAGCAGGTTTCTTGGATGATACTCACGAGCCGCATAGCGCCGTGGCTTGCACCTTCACAATGATGTCCTTTGAATCCTGCACTGCAAGAGGGACTAGGAGTCAGTCTTCAATTGGTAAGTAACAGCTGGGAGGGTAGCAAGCTCTATTTCCCCAGCTCCCGTAATGCATCAAAGGGAGAACATGCACTTAGGAACAGGACGGTCCTCCACACGAATCTTCTTAGGCCCATGGAAGACAACCGCCTTCATTGTCTCGGGAAGGGACTCAGAGGAAGCCATCTTGTGCTGAAATCACAGGTTGATTCGAATTGAAACCCGTGATTTAGGTAGTGCCTATATCTCTGTCAGCCAATTTTTTTTCTAAACTTAAACTCGAGAGGATGTTCTCAAGCTTGCATAACCTCGGCTTAATTACATACTCAATGACGTCTCAGATCGTGGCCGCAAGCAGACTATACAGTACAGAAACGGAGGCTCAATTGACAGGGGGGATCAAGTTGATATTGCAGTTGGTGATTTCTTTCAGTGGCGTGATCCTCAGTCACTCAGCTAGATTTCTTTCTCATCGATGCATCACATAGCATCTCCAAAGCTGCAAGCAGTGTCGGTAGGTTCACGATATAGCAGAGCTTTCCCCGCCCCCGCCCTTCCCCATCTCCGCGCTGGAGATGGGGTAAGCCAATCCACTGAAGTGGAACTGTAGACAACGGAACCGGGTCCGGCCGAGGCTATCTGCCGAAGCCGAGATGACAGTAAACAGGTCAAGAACACCATGCGGGATGCCGAGGACCAACGTTGCGATCTCGGAGCGGAGTTGTTCACATAGATAAGTAGGCAAAATCTACGAGCAGTTACAACGCCGAAGGGTTGCCAAAGTCTGCACAGCTACATATCCTGCTGAATAGCGGTGAGGTTGTTGTTTTTTAGACATACATTGTCCATGCGAGGAAAATGTGGCTAAGGGATCCCCAGGTAGCTGTGGAGAGGTTGACAGCTGAAGCAATACAAGTTGTATCTTAAGGCTAGTCTCAGGTATGCAACGGTTCAACAACTAAGCATTCTTGATGAATTGAAAGCGAACGCTCAGATCAACCTTGATATAGAGGCATGTTTAATGCTTTATTGCAGTTAGTCGCAATGGAAGGCCTCCTTGTAAGTGTGTGATAATTGCCTACGCAGCATAAATGTTTTATCTTTTTGTATAGAGGGTTCCGTTTTTTGTCCCTCCGTAATGCTTTGTCGAAGATTGATCGTCCACGGTCTAATAACCGCAACGTGCCTTTGCGCAGTTAGAGGTTCATATTCTTCCTTTTATTCTCCGTTGGGTCACTTCAAGGAAACCCTCTAGCTTTCTTCTAGGGTATTGTCAACGCCGAGGAGCCAAGGATAAGACCCCATGGAAAAGATAAATTGGAGTAAAATGAGTGAGTGGGTAGAGAGATTCGGAACCAAAGGTGCGTTACCAAGAGAGGGGAACCTTTAGGCATTCCGTGCCGGCCGTAAAAAGGGCAACGAGACGGGACCGCATATATATGTCAGTGGCATATAAGACGGGTTGAAACAGTCCGCGAAACGATACTCATTTACAAAACAGGAAACACGGAAAAGGAGACTTCGGTTCTGGTGCAACCGGAATCAAAGATGACGACTCGATCAATCGAAGTGACTCGATCGAATTGGTTCGTAGTGATATCCAACACCGTACTGTCACAGACTACTTGAGAATACCGAACCTTAACGCTGTGGTATGATGAAGTTTGTTTCATGCACCTAGGGGCTGCAATATGGATCACCCTCGATGAAGCATAATTGTACGATCTGAAAGGCGTACAGAACTCGTCTTCCTTGGTTATAAGACAATGAGAACAGCAAGGAGGCCTCAGATAAGCACCAGGACGAGTACACAACATCCAGCTTTATTCCCTGGCGGACAGGTCGAGAAGGTACCACGACTGATGAGTGAAACTAGGTCTGGAATTGGTGCCACCAGCCACAATATTGGCGGCGTCTGAACACTTGACACACAAGCGTGGTTTTTAGCTTATCGGGTTCCTGAGCAGAACGATAATCAAGTCAGTTGTAGCGTTAATCAGAGGGCAACCCAGAGTTCGAATGGGTAAGTAGGTGCCATTCTTGTGATTATTGGTTGTGTCGATGAAGACGGAATCCTGCCAAACTCGGAAATACTCCGTCCCCCTCTACACTGCCCAAGTCAGGGAGGTAACAGTACAGTTGACTCCGTGTGTTAGTGTGTCCCTCCTTCATGAGATGAGTGGGAGGGAAAATGCCGCAATCCACTAGTGAACTAGCAGAGTCATTCTGGACGGACGGGACAGAAACGTATTGTATATTGGTTGCTCATAATCAGACTGGTTGGAAGGCGTAATGGCCAAGTCATTCACTCGTAAATAAGCAGTCTTTGATGATCACCCTGTGCTAGTGTGAGGATAGGTGAGGCTCATGCCTGAAGTCGCACACTGTCCAGGCTTAAAACTGGCTACCACGTACATCGTCTGCTGTGGGGGAACGTGGAAACCCTCCATCTCTGTCCGTTGGGCCGGGTAAACCGAGTAAAAAGACGCACCTAATTGCGGCATGCCACGCTTCCTTAGCGTAGGCCCCTCTCCAGGCAAAGCACACGTGCCTGCCTTGTGGCCCAACCACGACTGGCCGTTGAAACATGAGGGTGAAGGATGGCTCCGATCACAGGTCACACGCGAGGCGCACTTAGCGGGGGTATAGTTTTCTGCGGCAAGTGGGTTATGTACTGTGGAGGTATGAACAAGTTGCAGGAGAGCGTGCTTGTGCGACAAGGCATGGTACTGAGTGCTGAGAAAAGTAGCTATGTTCGCTGAGATGGCCGAAAATAGGGCATGCTTCACCGGTAGGTAGTGATCGCGTCAGATGCTTAAAACATCTAGACTTTCGAAGGTGGCGTGATGTCAAAAAGCAGTCTGCTTTTGTACACTGAAGGGGATAATGACGGCTGTTTTGCACTGCTGGGAAGATACTGCAACATTGCAGCCGGGAGACTTCATCTCACATAGAAGCGTGACAAGTAGTATGATGGCCGAGACAAGAAAACGCCGTGAGGATAGGAACCGGGAGTTCAGTTTGGACGACGGACGGATTCCGTGGTGATGGGTTAGGATGCAACTTGGTGGTCCCACTGGTACGTAACTGCTTCCCATAAACGCTACGAGCCGTCCTTGCATGCGGGAAAGAGAGGCTCGTTGGTTTGAGCTACTTGGCTTTCCTTTGTGCCCGGGACGTGGACAGGGATCGAGATGAAAAGAGACATGCAATGCCGGATGCTGGTCTCCGTGTGGAAGGTTTAAAAAAGCAGCATTATCAGCCTATGAGGATGGGTTTGGATGCTGACGGCCGCTTCCACATTCTTCGAGGATCAGAGTCAGGGGTTGCTGTCATGATGTTCTCATAGTCCCCTTCACTGTGCGAGGGAGGATTCAGTGGTTGGTGATCAGGCGTTGAGGCCGCTGCAAACTTTGCATATCGTGTAAAATATTGTTGTGGGTTGACGCCAAGGAGAGTGCGTTAGCTCCCTGCGGTTGCTGCAAGCCAATGCTGCAGTGCATAGGGTTTGTTGTTCTCCCTACCGATGAGGCTGAGTGCACAGCTCCGTTCCAATCAGGACCCCGTATCTAAGACGAAACGACCAATGTCGAACCGAAGCGATCCCCCACCAAAACACAGCACGAGACTCCATGATGGCATTTTCCGTCCATGGAAATCGGCAGGTTTACCTAATAATGTACAAGGTGTTGTCGTCAGGCCCTGATTCGATCAATATTGCAGAGATAACAGACCCAAGCAGCTCATGTAAGCAGCTAGGGATCGAGCCAGCCAGCTATAAGTGGGTGGTTAGATGCTTGCACAGCGGACACCCGGCCGTCTCACTGCACCCGGCAAAACTTGGGAAGAAACGGCACAAGCGAGGAGCAACGGAGGGGCGATGATCGTTGTGGACGGCGTCCATGATGTTCGGTTCTTGCCGTGTTTTAAGGGCGTTGTTAGGATCGTCCCAACTTCCTGTTTCCTTTTAGTTCCTTCCCTCCACACGCCGGAAAACATGCTGCGGCCCTGCGGGTGCTAAATTCCAAGGATAGGCCCCAAGCACTGCAGTAAGTTGGGGACTCGGAAAATGCTGTCCAAATGACAGGGTAAATGGTGGGGGGAAACGACTTGCGGCTGCTAGCGGCTACTCCTCATTCTCCGCAGAAACCCTTGGAGCAGGAGATTGGACGGTGCCCCTCTATTGAGCCGGTCACAACTCAACCCAGGCTTTCCGTCGCTGTCAATTAGAAAATTCGATCCGGAGCGGGAGACGGATGGCGAATCAGATCAGGTTGACCTCTAAATAATATAAAACTGCCGTATGTAGTGCGTACGGATTACTCCAGGTATTCCCAGATGGCCCGAACTGCCGGATCGAACCGGCAGGCATCTCATTGCTCAGACCTGCTCCGTGCCCTGTGCACTGTCTAGGGATGTGCCTGATGCCGTCTCCGGTCGTTTCGGTTGGCGTTGGGGGCAGAGATCAGCGGGCCTTTGTGGGGGTGGGGGGGGTCTCATCACGTTCTGGACGCGGAAGGTGAGCATTTCTGCTCACCACGGCTCACCGTCGTTGGCCGACCACCGTGAATGTGCAGACGCCCTAGTCTTGACCCAGATGTGTCCAGCATGCAGGTTGACGAGAGAGAGAGATAATCCGAATGCGATGGGGCTATGCTGCGGCAGTCCTGCATTCCCGCAGACCGCAAACCGCATCTCGTCAGCGTCAGCATCAGCATCCTTCAGCAGCAGAGCTTCAGCTTCAAGTCAACCTTCCCGACCCGGCTTGTCTTTTTTCTTTTTTCCTCGCTTTGGCATGCCCGATCGCGGTAGGTCGCAGGGTTACCCCCAATCAACGATGCATCCCGCAGCGGGCCCTTCCTCCTCCTCCCCATCGGTCGGCCCACCCTAACCCACATGGGAGTGACAGGAAAGTGGGTTTCTTGGATCTGCTGGGGCCCGAGAAGCCCTGGCCTGGAAGGTGGACAGTGGAAGTGGATGCTGTGGGAAGCATCTCGTTATGCACGTCCATTCTGTCCGGGCATGCACTTGCGCTGTATGCTTACTTGAGTCGTTGACACTACCAAGTGTCTTTGAGCTGCCCATCATTGATCGCACCAGCGTTGTTGCCAGGTGCCATATGTGAGGTTCTTTCCATCACATCATCCCCGTGTCTGAGGTTCCTGCTGCTGCCTGTTGCCCTTTTCCTGTCCTGTCTGCACAGCAGCTGCGATCCGGAATCTGGATAGGTGAGAACGGTAATCCCAACTTCAGCTGGGCAGTTGCGTCCCGTCTTGGGTCTGCTGAGGTTGCTTCCGTGTTTTTTGTCTCCATCTTCCATCCACTGTATCTCAACACGAGTAACGGTTACGGATTCCTACACGACCGACACCTGCACTACACCATACGTACATTACTGAGATTAGTTTCCATTGAAACGCCGTGTTTCCAAGCCCAAGCCGAAAGCCTGCACACACTGTGACCTGCAGATCTGCAGTATCAAGAGCCTCATCCGTTCTCCCGGGCACTTCACCTGTCTGGAGTGTGCGACTTTGCACCATTTGGGCCAGCACAATCACTTCAGTAGCATCTCACAAGCACGATCCCGACCCGTCGTTCCAGCCAGCGCATGCTGCCGTCGCACCCGAACGCCTCATTTCTCATTCCTGCTATTCACAGTCCACAGTCCACGCCGGCCACATTTCTAGGCTCGGTCCCGCCTGGCTGTGGCCGACTGAGTCGTACCTTGACTTAAGCCTTAAATGCCGTGTTCCTGCCGCCCTCGAGAACGTTCATAAGCCTCTGGCTCGGCACCCAGCAGCTCCCAAGCTTCTCCATCTTCTCCTCGCACACCGTGACTGGGCTCCCTGGCAGGGCATCTGCAACTAGCTCTGGCGCTCTGCCGTCCCTCTGCGCAGGTAGGGTCAGCTTTGAGCGAGCCAGCCGGCAGTCGGTCGTCCAGAGAGCCAGAAGTTGCCTGCTAGTAGTCTTCAGGTTGTTGTGGTAGGCTGTGGAGCCGCCTGGACACACCACTACGCTACATTGGCGCTAGGTACGCTGACTGGCAGCTCTGGGACTTAGAACAAGTGTCGTCTGGGCCTTCTATATGGTATGGGCCATATCCGCACACCACGGATACACGACACATCTCAAGTTTCCAGCCGTACCCGACTGCAGTGTACAGTCTGTACCTGACCCAGCTGGCAGTGGACCCGAAGCTCACCAACGTCCCCAGTACCATCACTGCCAAGACCCCGTCTCCTCAGCTGGCCTGCCTTGTTGCAGCGGCGTTGGCACCCCGCTCCTCCACGCTCGCTGCGCAGCGGCCATCTCCCGTCGCCTGCGGTGCCCTCGCCGTCCAGTCACCTGTCATCCCAGGCTGTTGCGCAAACGAAGCAGCGCACCCACACCCACACGCACATCCACACCTCCAAGCATCCACACACGCCTTCATCCTGCGCCTGGTTGGCCTGACTGAGCACCTGTCAGTCAGTGGCTGACTGCGGCTTAAAAGAGGCTCCGAGCCCTTGACATACCCTGGCCGTTGCAATCTTCCTTGAGCCGCAGCTCGTACACCATCCAACACCACAGCCCACGCATTTCGTCGCAACCACGCATTACAGACCACCCCAGATCCAATCCTGGACCATTAGTACCAGTCGGAACAGCCCGGTCGAATCTATTCACAACGGAGCGTTTACGCCTGTGTTTACCGTTCGGCCCGAAACCTCGTTGGATTCCACATTACGCTAAACTTGGAACCTGGTTATTTTGACCTCCCTGCCTTTTCTGGCGCCAACGGACATCAAACGTTGACTCTGTTCAACTTACCGGCCTTTCGCTTCTAGCTTGAGCCGCACTTCCCCCAGTAAAAGACAGGAAAAACGGAACCCAGCCACTTCCCCTTGCTTTCTTCCGGCACTGTCCGTAATATACAACAACCCCCCGCTCAATCAGCGACGGTCCCGAGTTGGTCACGGGATCCTTTCCGTTCCCCATCCTTTATCACTACGTTACCTGCCCACCTACCTATCAACCCCTGCGTGTCACCACCTTGAGCGATCTTCCGCCGTTGCGGCTTACTTATTATACCCCGCGTTTTCTCCCATCTTGGCGGTGCCTGCGGCTCTTATACGGACCCGTTCCCCGCTCTCCGCATTGCGTGCCAGGTTGCTGTGGCGTGTGCATGGCATCGCCTGCATTACTTCTCTGTCCGTGATCCGTTCGGCAAGCTGAGTGCGGGTCACCCACGAAAGAGTCGCCCCGCCAGTACGGGGCGGGGAAGTCTAACCAGGTGGTTCCTCTGAGTGGCCATTCGCTTTGATCGCTCACGAAGGCCGTGCAAGGTAGCCCTTGAGGGAGTTCAGGATCGAAGAGGGAATTTGCACTTTAACCCAGCTGGGTATTCAATGGCGGCTCGGCGTACACCTATCCAGTGAATTCAGGCACATGAGCAGTCACCAGAAGCTATGAGCACGACGACTGCCCCAGGCCTTGACGAGGTTCCGGCCAACGACTTGTACGACCCGGAGGAGGTATTGCTCAGGAACAGCCCGCTTCTGCAGCCACTTCGTCCCAATCTACGACCGGATCTTAGCTTAGAATCACCATCGCCTAGTCCTTCTCCGAGTCCCCCTTCCGGGAATCGCAAGCCAAACCAAGGCTATGCCGTTCTGATTGGCCACCTTGACGGTCACAGGCAAGAGACGTCGGCCTATGCCGAGATCGAGCCTCTGCCATCTGATCCCGAATCCGACGACTGTCCTGGCGAATCGGAGCCGCGGTATCTTGACAACTCCCCCGACGACATGTCGATTACCGAGAAGGGAAAGCTTTTTGAGGGCCAACCGGGAGAAGATCGTTCGCAAACTATGTCAGTCGGCTCTCCGGATGCTGCTAAAATGGGGGCCCTCACTTTGAATGAGTATGATCTTACATCCTTGGCGGCTGACGCCCTGAAAGTGGTGTCAACCAGGAGCCCTCAATCTACAAATGCTGGGCCAACTCCCCCAATAACCGAACAAGGCACATTAAGGGATAGACACCCGACAACGACACTTCCAGGACCAATGTCTCTCAGTCGAGTTGACCCACTGAGAGATGAAAGAACGGCGCAATCGTCTATTCCATCACCCGCTCTACATAGTCCTCAAGGACCATACCCGCCTTTTGGATCGGAAATCGTGCCCACCAACTCCATGTCACCACCCGTTAACAAATCAGGCAGCCATTCAGAAGGTTTGCCGCCTCTTCAGCTGAACTCGCCCAAGTCCGATGCCAGTAATCAGACTTTGCCATCTATCAGATCTCAGCTCGGAGATATCCCGCGGCGTGGAAGCAGTCACTCAACAGAAAATGGTATCAGAGGAGCACATCCGAACTTTGGCTCGCCGCCGTCTACCATCACACGCTTGCCATCTTTAGCACCACTAACGTCTCCACGTCCACTTCCTGTCGATTCATACCGCGATCCTCTCTCTCCAATGGTTCCTCCAATACCAGGTCCGGCATACTCATATGCACCCATCAACGGCGCTCTTCGACCTGATACGCAGAGCACACAACGAACGCCCACTGCGATGACGGCATCTGTCGCTGATCGGACGAGTACTCTTACCCCCTCTCAAACTGTTGGATACAAGTGTACTTATCCTGGATGCAATGCCCCTCCCTTCCAGACACAGTATCTGCTCAATTCTCATGCGAATGTTCATTCTTCCGAGAGACCACATTACTGTCCCGTGCCTGGATGTCCCCGTAGTAAGGGGGGCAAAGGTTTCAAGCGGAAGAATGAAATGATTCGTCATGGCCTTGTTCACCAATCCCCAGGCTATATTTGTCCATTCTGCTCGGACCGGGAGCACAAGTATCCTCGGCCAGATAATCTCCAAAGGTAAGGGTTTAATGCATTTGTTTTACTGGCTTGGATTGACTCTTCGTTGCTGACTCCTCAGGCATGTCCGACAACATCACGCCGACAAAGACAAGGACGACCCAAGGCTGCGCGAGGTCCTTTCCCAACGCCGCGACGGAGTTCGTGAGCGAAGACGAAGGACAGCGCACAACTGACTTTTTAACATTACCTTTGCCCAGTGACGTGACTCCTCGACCAATTCATCTCGTTTTCATCAATATCTTCTGCACATATCGCCGACGATGTAGCCGGCACGTTTATTGCGACGAGGATATGCCTTCTATTTTGCCTACGTTGTTCATTATGGACTGTATATATATATATATATATATATACATATATTTGGAAGGGATGCCATCAACCTATCGGGCCTGAGCTGGTATAATAAGCTTTGTCCGTTACTGTTTGTATGGCATGTCCCTTCTCTTTATTTATTCGTGCCAACACCCTTTTTTGTACTAGATTGATATCCCTGTTTTGCTAGGGTTTACTGTTGGGCGTTTATCGGCGAAAGGGGGCAAGGACTGGAATGCACCCAACCACTCTGTTATGGAAATATTGGAAGGAACGGTTTGCAAAATCAATCTAGGTAGAGGTATTATTGTGGGGGCAGGGTTAGGGTGGTATGTCATCTCGCTGCTGCGTGCCCATGTCCCTAGGATGCTGCTCACATGGATGGCGTTGGGGGCATCATCTTCGTCTGCTCTATAGTTGTCGCACCGGGATGGGACCCATTATACCACTTTTGCTTTTTATCCCTGAGTTGATTTGCTGTTAATGGTTCCGGATGAACAATGGGATATGAGGCACTGGGCGAACATGGGAAGGGATAAGGACAGAGGGACGGCTGGAAGAAAAAGCCGTGGAAGGGCAGAATGAGATCATCGAGCCCTAGTGCCGATGCATCAAAGGGCTCCCTCAATGTGGGATTGGTTGCCAAACAGCGCGTAAGAGGCAGAGGAACTTAAGGAGACAAAATATGAAACGGTGTCGCTCCGAATTAAAGCCTCTACCCACAAATGGCTATTTGGGGAAGCTGGCAAGTAATAAATCGCCGAAAGGACATTTGTGGTAATGCATGTTTTGGAATAGACGATAAATTCCATATAATTACCTACCTGCTTGAGCTTGTCCTCTTAGCTTCACTTGTAACATAGCTTACCTTTAGCCGCATTGCAGCATTGCTTCTCGATAGATTTTAAGGAGGATGCATGAGTTATCTATGCAATGACTTGATATCGCAGCCTGATTTGGTAATGACGAGATACCCAAAAAGGAAACTTTGAAACCAGAAATTTCCAGTCAACAACACAGGGACACTATTTCCAAGGAGATCACTATGTCAACTAGATCTTCAGGAAACGATCCACAAATTTCGGATAATCTTCATCCTTGTCACTCATCTGCGTTCTCCCATACCTTCCCAAACTGCACAGCCCCATCGCTCAACACCTCTACATATACTCCTTCGTGCAATCCCCTTTCAGTACTGTTGCCTGCTACATCACCATCACCAGTTACTGTACCGCCCCCAATTCTCTCCACGACAACCCATAGCCCACCTGGTCCGTATGCCCTCACAAGTTCCGGGTCAACGTCCGCTTCACCCGTGCATAACCCCATTGTTGCGTCGACGAACTCCCCTTCCTCATTGTGGTCGATGTTGCCGTCGTTAGTGTGTAAAGAACGGCCAGATATAGCTAGGACTTTCCTATGCGGTCCGGTGCCAAGTTCGAGGGAGATACGGATTGCTGTTCCCGATGTAATGCAAGAGTCAGGTCCAAGGGCAGGACGATGACCTGATGATGAGAACATGGGAAGCTCACTTGCCGCAGGGGGCGCACCAGATCGGGCGAGGATGCACAACCTCGTCAGCCGGACAACGGAAAGACGCATGCGCAGTCTATGCTCACCCGATGAGCGAAACACGGCTGGCTTTGGAGCCGGGGTGCGCAGCATCCCCGCGGAATCAGCCAGCAACGGGCTGAGGGCGATTTCAGCATCCGCGCTGACGCGGAGTGTGAACTGTCCTGTCTGCCCCGGTTCATACGTTGACAGCACGACGGTGTAGATACCTGCGTCAAGGAGGGGGACTGAGAGGAATGTACAACCGCGCTGGTATTCAGGGCTGGCGGATAGGATGTCGCGGCCGTGGAGGGAGGTGATGCGGCGGCCGCGCAGGGCGGTTTGTGGGGAAAAAATGAGGGCAATGTGGACGGGGAGGTCACGCGAGGAGGTGCTTAGGACGAGGGTGAGTTGTGAGGAAGAGGTTAAGGTGAGGGCGTATTGCGGGTTTGTAAAATAAGTTGCGTGAGCGGCGCTGCCGCCTGCTGTGCGGCGGGTCCAGGCTCCGGAGACGGTTGTGGTGTGCTTGAGAGGCTCGTCGGCGGGGTTGATGGTTAGAGGGTCGAGTGAGAAGAAGGAGAGAGTAAAGGAATAGGATGGGAGGGGAAGTTCGCTTTGAGTCACAACGAGGGTTTGAGCGATATTTGGGGTCGGAGTGTAGCGCAAGAGTGTGTTCGGACTATCGACGTAAGGCCCCTGATGCAGGCAGTGATGTCCATCGGCGAGGGGAATGCGTGTCCCTGGTGGCGTGGATGCAAAAATGGAGAGCGACATGAAGCCTAGCTGCTTTGATACTGCGGCAAGCGAGAGACCATGGTGGTCCCTTTCTGATCTCCGAGCACGAAGAATATCGAGTTCCCCATCTTGCCAGTGGCGACTGAGCAGCACCCAAACAGAGCTCTTCGAAGGTGAAAGAATGCTGAATTGGGGATTGCGCGTGTAGACCAGCTGTTCGGTACTGTCTGGTATGTCCCATTTGAAATGATGATCCTGGCGATAGAGGAAGAGCGCCGGGTTCCAATTCACATAGAGGGAGTCAAAGTGCTGAAGTACATCCTCGAAGGCCATCCAGAACTGATTGGATTGCCCTTCTGATGTAGATCCCACTGTGTGTGCCTGGAGCGTTGCCGAGGATCCAATGCCGGTCCATACCAAACTATCAACCCAAGGATTTTTGACAAGAAGAAGACGGCTTTCTGCCTCGACTTTGACATCAAGGACGGCATAGTCATGCTCTTTGACTAAGCCCAGTGCCTGCTCTTCTTCAGGCAAAATATTACCAGTTCCTAACGTCAGTATTGCATCTCCCTCATCATAGGCTTTTTTGATCCTATCCCATGTATCGTCCAACTCAAAGTCATCACTTCATATGAGTTTGCGTTAGCGGACCTTCTTTGCTTATTAGACAGCATGAAAGCTTACCTTTGAAGGAATATCTGCTCAGGTATCCAGCCAGTGAGAGCGTAGAGGTCTGTTCCAGAGTTGCTTCCGGGGAAGTCATAACCACCGCGGATTTTCAAATAGGCTTTCTCAACTAATGCAGGCCAGATAAGCCGGGGATTCCGCCTGTCGACGACATATAAGGTACGATCGGTTGAAGAGGAGGGTAAACGGTCATCGATGGTGACCCTGCGCCAAGTGCCATTGAAGTACATCCGAAAGGCATACTTCCCGTTCTCGGAAACATCTGGTCTCATAAGTTCATGATTATAGGGGTACATCAATGAGCCCAACAGCTAGCAATCTCAGTAGTCAGTCAGCGACCAGAACAACAACCAAAACAAGCGGCAGCTTTTCTGAGCACTAACCGAACCTGGCCCAGGACTGAAATACCGGGCAGCAGCACACAGGCTAGCGACGACGGAGCAGTCCGAAGCAAGGTCTTGTGCTAGATCTAAATCGGAATTGGCCGCCATAAGCTGCTTAGCGTCATTTTCGAGGCTTCCATTCTCAGTGCGAGGTACTAGCTCAGCTGCACGACGCCAGCCAGAGAATGTAGTCTGTTGTTCATGGGAGAGGGTAAACGCCGTGTCATCACTGAGCAAGCCTTTGAGGTCAGTGAGTGGGGTCTTGTTGGTCAAGGTGACATCCTTCACGCACATATATACTCCTTCCGGACAGCTGGCTCTCGAGAACTCTTCGTCTGGCGGATCCTTCCATGGCGGAAACGTATTCCCATGAAGACGTGAAGCTCTCAGGACAACTATTTCTTCCGTCCTGGTGCGCTCTCGAGTCGATATAGGCAAGCTGGGGCGTTTGGTGGTAGCAGGATTTGCAGGATTCCGTTTGAGGAACTCTGCTAGATCGATGAGCTCCTTGATTTTTGCTACGAGAAGCTTACGCTCCTGCAAGGCTGCCCGCTCTGCTACCTGCATGTACAGCTCTGCGGCAGCGCGAGCATACTCCAGCGCTTGCTCGCCACGGGCTCTTGAGAGCCGACGCTCATGCTCCTGATGCACTTGTCAGATATCACATCGCGATCCATGAAAAGCATTGGGTCACTGCTAAGAATGGCGGTTGCACATTCTGAGTGGTGTTTACCCACCAGCGCCTTGACCTTCGCTTCCATCATCTTCACCAGGCCACTTTCATTGACACACTTCCACAGACTTCGCCACCCCCGTCTTCTCGGCCCAGTTCACGGTGTTCAACTTGGTATCCGATATCCAGTTCTTCAGCACTGCAGCAGGTTGATTCTAATGGTTCAGCCACGAGCCAGCCGTGGCCAAAACCAAAACTTCACGACGACAGGCCCACTCCAGCGGCGTCCACTGTAACATCCAGCATGCAGCCTTACCAGCACCTGGAACGGAAATCTGAGATTGGACACTGGGCAGAGCGGGTTGCGTGCAAGTTGCATGCGTGAAGCCCAAGTCAGTGGCTCAAGGCACATCGGTGCCCAGTCGACAATTCTTACTGGTTGCAGGGGTTTAAACAAGCACAGGACGATGTAGAAGTTCCAAGCAAGCTGTGAGCCTAACGTTGTGACGATGGAGCATGGGATTTGGGTTTCTAGTGTGAGTTCAGAAACCAAAAGCTCTCGGGAATGATAATTACCGTTGAGGTGGAGTGCAAGCTCCTATGGATCCAGAGGAAAAAGACGTATGGCTGGTCATACTTCCGGATTTTCAGCAGTTTCCAGTTGCTTCAACCCGGGAGGGCTTCCATGAACCTTCACTCACATCAGCAAGCGGGGATCATCAACCTCTGGGGTTATGTTTCTGGATAAGCTCAAGTCGAACCAGTCGAACCCTTAAGCCAGGGTTAGGGCTCATGATATCCTCAGCTGCAGTGTCCGAGAGTCGGAGATGATGTTCTACCAATCCCAGGGCCAGACAGCTAGCTCTTTTTCATATGGTCACTGGTATTTTACCTGAAAAAAGCAGCTTCCTGAGCTGCAAAGGAGCGGTTTCATTTGGCCAACGTTGTCTGTACCCAATCGATAAGGTGCTCGGGAGGGACACTGGAAAGCCATCCGTACAGTAAAATTGCATTTCCTTTTCTGCGCAGCTCTCGAGCTTCTGGAATGACGCAAGCACGACATCTTATGTTTCGCCCACTAACGACAGCCACCAGCGCCCGATTTCCAGCGACCGGCTCGTTCCGAGAATCCGGCGTGGAGCATCGGTCCGCTGTTGTCGAAAGCGTGCTGCCCTGGGCGAGCTAGAGCCTGGAAAGGGCTCCAGCGCATGGCAGTGCAGAGAGTAGGATGCGGGGCAATGGAAGATCCAGCGTTACCCCGAAGTTCGATCACTGTGGAGGCGCAGCCGAGGTTATCCGGCTACCGATATCACGGGCGCTGGGGTGTAGAACTCGCGCGCGACTCCACCGCTCCGCCGGGAGCTTGTCGACCGACTGAAATACAGGGACGGTTCGCCTGCGCCTGCTTGTCGCCGTCCCTGTCGTCATTCTCCCCGATTCTGTCCATACTGTGCGTGGCGTTGGTGTGCTGTTGCGCTCCAATTCGACCCTTGTTTGACTCGTGTCCACGCCTCAGCCCCTCCGACTTCCGACCGCGGACGCAACTGCCGCCATCAACAACGGTCGAGTTTTACCGGCGGACAACTTACCTATTCAGTTCCGGACCCCAGATAAGCTGGCCTCGTCAACCTCCTCGCAGCATCGCAAACCTGTAAAAACCGCCCAGTGACAGTTGGCGCATTCCGTACCGCGGGAGCAGGACACATAGAGATGGCGGTGCAGTCAAAGCCGGCCCCAATTGGGCCCTGGGGTAAAGCAACTGCTGGCGCTGCTGGCGCCGTTCTTGCTAATGCCCTCGTTTATCCTCTTGACCTGTGCGTCACCCTTTACATGTACGCCCATTATTTGCGCTCCGCGGAATTGCTGACCAGGACGGTTTGTGCAGAGTGAAGACAAAACTCCAAGTCCAAGTAAAGACTGCCGACTCCGAGAAAGGCGACTCTAAAGAGCAGCACTACGCATCGACATGGGATGCCCTCACCAAGATCATGTCTGCCGAAGGCCTGTCAGGTCTGTACGCCGGAATGAGTGGTTGCTTGATTGGAGTCGCATCGACCAACTTTGCCTATTTTTATTGGTACTCGGTTGTCCGGACTCTTTATTTCAAGTACTCTAAGACGACGGCACATCCTTCCACGGTGGTTGAGCTGTCTCTCGGTGCTGTCGCTGGCGCGCTGGCGCAGCTGTTCACTATCCCCGTTGCTGTTATCACCACTCGGCAACAGACGCAAAGCAAGGAGGAGCGCAAGGGTATTCTTGATACGGCGCGCGAGATAATCGGCGAGGATGGCATTTCCGGTCTATGGAGGGGGCTGAAGGCCAGCTTAGTGTTGGTAGTTAATCCGTCTATCACATACGGTGCCTATGAGAGGTTGAAGGATATTCTTTTCCCTGGGAAGAAGAACCTGTCTCCCGGAGAGGCCTTCGGTAAGGATGAGATCTCCTCGGAATCTGAAACTTCGGACATGCTGACTCTTTTACCTAGTCCTTGGTGCCATGTCCAAGGCTCTTGCCACTATTGTGACCCAGCCGCTCATTGTCGCCAAGGTCGGCCTGCAGTCCAAGCCACCTGCGGCCCGCCAGGGCAAGCCTTTCAAGAGCTTCGTCGAGGTTATGCAGTTCATTGTGCAACATGAGGGTCCTCTAAGCCTTTTCAAGGGTATTGGACCACAAATTCTCAAGGGCCTGCTGGTTCAGGGTATCTTGATGATGACGAAAGAGCGGTACGTTTCGGTCGTTAAGCGTCTGCTTTAAGGACAACATATACTGACCTACTTTTAGGGTCGAGCTTCTGTTTATCCTCTTCATCCGCTGGATCCAGCTCATGCGCTCCCGGCAGCTCAAATCTGGCAACCTGGCGAACGCGGCAAAGCTTGTTGCTCCCGTTACTGTTAAATAAAGAACTAAATAGGAGACATGGTTCAGGTGGCAGGAAACATCGGCATGTCATACCTACATTAACTTCAGAATTCAAATTGAAAAGCTGGGCTGACCGATGAGCTCAGGTCCAGTTGGGCCAATACCTTAGCGGATGTGGACTTATGGGGCGGCGGCGGCGGGTATTTGGATGTGGGTAGCGCATATAGATTCTTTTTCTCTTCTTTCTTGGGTAGTATAATGAATGCATTGCATGATCAGCAATTGATTTGGGCTAGCTGTCTAGTTCAATTGAGTCGAGTTGCAATTCATCTTCAACCCATTTGGTTGAATATCTGGGTGGCACTCGTTCAACGCTTGTGTGCTACGTTGTTCGGATGTAAGTGCCTACAAGATGTGCCGAGTTTGTTATGTTAGTCCCATGGCAAGAATACTCACCCAAGAGTGACCAAGAACGCTGCAAAACCTCTCCAAGGAGCGAGCAAAACAAACAGCGGCGCATTGCTGCTTTATTGTAACTCGGCTCCAGAACCCAGAGAGAGTCCCGGATCTCCAGAATAATTTGATTTAATGGAATAAAAGCGTTTAAATTTGTTGTTAACTTTACGAACTGGATCATTCGAACTACCATAGGGGGGTTTACACATACCTCCGGAGAAGCAGGCAGGGATTGGCTGTTACAATTACGGATGCGCTCTCTGCCAATATAACCATAAAAGTATTTCAAGCCGAAAAAATAACTCCATTAACAAGACTCCGCGACAGAATATTGGTTTTACCTGCTGAGGACGACCCTGGCTCATTCTTCCGACCAGAAAAGCTAATTTGATTGTGCCATTCATCTAGCTACAGGAAAAGGTTGTATTCGGTCGTATAGTTTTCCGGCGTATATTCAACCTGACAGTAAATGCAGACGTGGTGTTAAGTGCAATACTTTCTCAGTGTGCATTTCTTCACTTTAAAATGCACGTATAACTTTTTCTCGAAGGCAAATCATTTTGGTATGGGCGATAAAGGTTGTGCCCCTATTTCAAGGTGCGTTCGTGTGCTATGGTACCTAACACGTTACGATGGCCATTTTTGACGGCCCTGTAGAAGCTCAATTTTCCCTGCACCAGCCACACCCAGCCCCATCAACCTCAACAGCCACACCCACCAAATTAGGGTAGCCAAATTTCCTCGAATTTCTGTGCGTTTGTGAACTTTGCACCCTAGCTACGAGACCTCAGTCACCGTCTTGCTTCGAGTCGAAATCCGTCACAATGGCCAGTAGGTGACTCCCTATGCCGAAAGACTCTTTTGTAGTTGCAGAGATTGACAAATTCAACAGAGTCGAAGAACGCGTCCCAGCACAACCAGTCGCGCAAGGCGCACCGCAATGGGTACGAGCTTTGACGAAGACTATCTGCATCGATAATACCGGAGACTAATAGAACTATTTCGATAGCATCAAGCGCCCCAAGACCCAGAGGTACCCCTCGTTGAAGGGTGTCGACCCCAAGTTCCGGAGAAATCACAGGCATGCTCTGCACGGCACAGCTAAGGCTCTGGTATGCATTCCCCTCCCCCGATGGACTGGGTGGTCGAGAGCTGCCCGAGCTCAGTTCTGGTGACTAACATCCCCATGCAGAAGGAGCTCCGGGAGGGCAAGCGTGAGCGGGCTTAAATCCATCCCTTGTCTTTGCATCACGGGGCTGAGGAGAGGGGGCATCTTCGGATCATGACCTTTGACGAAGGGTTTCTGCGGTGATGACAATTTCGTTGCATCGTCACTACTGGGCCGGTTTCTGGTGTTTTCTAGGGCGTTCATTCGATCAACCAACGGAATACATGGGCCTCGTGCTAGAGGCGGAACAGCCGAGGGTGCACCCCCTCTTGTTCCTCGACTGCGACTCGACCCGATCTAAGACAGCAAGATACCCTGAGCGTGTGATGACAATCATGACCAATGTGTGAGGAGAATGCCCTGGTGATTTTTCTATAACTGGCTTTTATCCTTCGTTCCCTTTGTTTTCCCAACCTTATTTCTGTCCCAGGACTTCACAGTCAACCTGAAGAACGGCATTAGTGTGTACAGCTTTGGGCTTGTTCAGTGCTCATTCGCTGAAGGATTATCCGTGCCAAGATCAATTGCCTTGCTATTACCAAACACCTCTGCTCTTCTTCCGAAAGACTCAGGTGCATGAAAGCCAGGCAACATACTTGCCCGGACCCTCCATTCATTTTGTATCAGTTTTCCCTGTCAATGCCATCCATTTTTGTGTAACCTGGGGAAGCCTAGCCTTTAACATTGGTCTACCGAAGACTTTACCGTGTATATCAAAATCAGGTCCCTCTGTAATCAGCACAGCTTCGAAATCGAGAAGTGGAAGCCTTCTGATACAGGTTCATGCTGGTGTAGCTCCGATAATATTGTACTATTGTGATCTTGAATCAAATTTGGCACCCTATGCATCACTCTGTTGCCATCTATATCAAGACACGGTAAAACTGTGAAGCAATGACTTTGTTTTTCCTGGGAGCTTCCAATGACACTTGCCAATGCCTTTGGAACAGGGAGCTGGCCACCCTATCCAACTTCGAACTGCACGCATATCGGATTCTATATCCCGTCAGCGATTAAGGAAGTCGTTGACGACAGACACTTTGTCCGTTTACAACTGGCCATTTGCCCTGCCCACACCTCCAGCCCCTGTTTTCTGGATTAGCTTTTTGTCTGCCAATGTCGTAAGGAGCAGAGGTTGTTGGCACGCTATGATGAGCTAAAACGTTATAGCGAAGCGTCTGCCCTTCAAGAAAGTCAGAAGTTAAAAGACACAGAATGAGACGACGTACCTGCAACCGAGTCCTTGGGCAATGGACGCAGCAGTATCTGAAACGAGACACATTCAGTAAAATTCCAATCTAGATAAGGAATCCGATGCTTTAGAGCACACGCTCATGGAAGGTTCTATGTTGCAGTTTGGTTTTCCATCAATGAACATCTTCAAGTCCTGACAATCAAGTCCCAGATTCCAATGCGGGACCGAACGGCACGTCAAAGAAAAGACGAAACACTGCTGGGTGGGGGCGGCCCCCCTGAACAGCCAAGATGGGCAACTAAGGTGCCAGGCTCAGCTGGGAGCGGCTGGGACCAAATCCGGGGCCCGCTTTCGATTGGGCCTGTCGTCCTTTCCACTCCATCGTTCAGGTTCCGGTTGGCTTTTAAGGTTCCAGTACCTCCAGGCTCCGTTCTGTGTTCTGTGCTTTGCCCAGGCCAGACCCCAACCTGAGTTTCGAGTTGTCAGTGTTCCAGTGCCCGCCGTGTCCCAGACCTCGCTCGGGCTGTCGGTTGTCCATTTTTTTGTTCACATTTTCTCCCCCTTTCGCTTCACCGCGAAACCACCTCACCCACTCACCCACTCTCACTTTCTTTCCTCGAGGTCCTCGGCTGGTCCATCACGGAACCCAGCAACACCACCTCTCTCTTCCCCTCTTCGTCTCCTGTCCTCTTCGATTCGGCACGCCCAGTTTTCTGAATAGTCTGGAAGCTACTTTAATGGGTATGTGTTTCGACCCGATGCACAGCAGCCCATTCCCTTCTTCCCTTTTGATTGTCTGATGCTTCATTGTCTCGTCTGGTCGGCGCTTTGATCGTAGTACAGGGCTACGCTGCGTTGGTCCTGGATTGCAGGCATTCGCAGCAGATTGACTGCGCGAACTTCTGTCATTCATTGACTCTGTTATTGTCTTTGCCGCGAAGACCAGGCACAATTGGACTTCAGACGGGTCTTTGGCGGTGGATGTGCCTCACAGAACACTGCCGACGTCTCTCAATCCCCAACTTCAACTCCAGTCTCCTGCCCGGATGATCTGCCTGATGCATATCTTTGCAACATCTCAATAATACATCAATACTCCGCTAACTCGACACACAGTATCTCGTGCCCTCGGGTAACTCTTCTTTCTCTGGGACGTTGCAAAGTTTCGAACCTCCTTTGAGGCCAGCGGGTTACTGCAGGAGCTTTCGAAATCTTTGCGCCTCTTCGTGACATCCCATCTTCGCATCGGCTTTCAAAGCAAGGTCTGCGACTGCGAGTCTAATACCTATCCCGAAAAAACTAATCATCCTGCGCATGCATATGCGACTGCTATCTTAGGACCCCTTGGTATGTTTGCAGCGCACGTCTTTTTCCATAGCACGAATCCCAATCCGGCCAAAAATCACTGCCAAAACTTGCTGCACGGCCGCCCTGCTTCTATCTGCACCCGCTAACTGTCAATCATCAGCCGCGAGTCCTGTTTCATCTTTCAGGCACCTGGCACTGGGCGATTTATTCCATCCAGAACATACAAGGAAAGGCGTTTGTTTTGATTCTCCTCTCCATCGTCCCTTCGACCGGACATCGTTGTACCGAGAAACTTGGCAGTTTCTCGACACCCATTCTTGGCTTTCGATCTGATCATGCTCAACATGTCCAACAACATCATGAGCAACCGCAACAGCACTCCAGAGGCCTCGAGCATCTCGTCGTTGCGTCCGCCCTCGTCGCGCGCGGTCGGTTCAACCCCCCACGGTCTTCGTGCGTCGGCCGACATGGCTTCCTTAACCGGAAAAAGTGCCGCGGGCAGGATCCGACCTTCGTCCGACTTCTATGGCCAGGTGCATACCGGGTCCGGTCAGGGTAACGCCGACCTGGACCCGCAGGAAAAGCTTGCCCAGCAGTGGATTGCAGACATTGACCAGTGCGAGACCACACTCGAGGAAATGGCTGCTGCAACTCTCGACCAGGACTTCAAGGATGAACTGAACGCTATTGAGCAGTGGTTTCGCGTTTTGAGCGAAGCCGAACGCACGGCTGCTCTGTATGCGTTGCTTCAGCAGGCCACGCAGGTCCAGATCCGTTTCTTCATTCAGGTCTTGCAGCAGATGGCGAAGAACCACCCTCTGGCGGGCGTTCTGTCTCCTGCGAACTTTGATAAGGGTTTGTTTCTCTGTTCGCTCTCGTAAATTCGGTTATTGCTCTAGTTGTGCTGACAACATGCTGTTATAGACCCCATGTCGAACCGTTTGAGCGACGCTATGAGCAAACTCAATGTTAACGATTCGGCTCGGAACTCGTTGGCTCGCCCCAGCGGCAGCACGAACGTCAAGCGTTCGTCAGGTCTCGATCCCCAGACGATCAATGCCATGTTCCCCGACGCCGCTGCGGCCATTGCTTCGGAGAAGGCCAAGTTTGCGCAGCAGATGGGCACCACTCCTAGCTCGGCTCGGAACAGCATGGTGGACAATCGTAATTCTTTGGTTGCCCCGACTATTTCGGCTCCCAAAGAGGAACAGAATCCTGCTTCACCCTGGGGGCCTAATCCCAATGATCCGTCACGTCCTAAGTCCTCGGGTCAGACTTCGACCATCGGCCAAACCCCCATGGGACAGGCTCCGATGGGTCAGTTTGTGCAGCCTCCCCCATCGGCTGGTGCTTTGCGTTCTCCCCGTCCTCAGATTACGAGCAACACCAATATCCAGTCGACCACGCTTACTGCGCCGGAGCAACCGCTTACCGATCTGCCCCTCCTGTCTCCCTACGGTGGTAGTGGTAATTGGGCTTCGATGGTAAACACCCCCTTGGCGCCGACCTTCAGCCAAGCGCAGGTGAACAGCCCCGCCGCCGCTGCTGATATGGTTGCGAATGCCACGGCCATGAAGCTTGCGGCTCTCTCAACTGTCAATAATCGGTTCGCGCTCGATGATGTTCGCAAGTACCGCCGTGCTCGGTCGAATGAGCCGGGTGGTCAGAGCCAGAATAATAACAATAACGCCAACAACACTCTAGGCTCGGGTGCTCCAGCGATTCCCGGAACGATTACCGTCAGCGATCATAGCACTGGCACCTTAGGCCGGGATCAAATGATGCTTCCACAGGAGCAGAACATGAGCTTTGCTGCGCACCGGTCGCGGCCCAACTCTCCTGGTATCGCGCTGCAGAACTACGGGGCGCCGGCGCTGCCCTTCGCTTCTCCGCAAAATAATGGTTTCTTGAGCGCCTATAACGGTGCGTCGACTCTTTTGCCTAATGGACTGGCTCCAGTGAATTTTGCGCAATTTGGGCTGGGCGGGCACCACGAAGGCTACCATTCGGACCACTCAGAGATGGTTCGCGGCCGGTCTCCGCGTGGCCGGAGAGGCACGTCAAAGCCTCCTGAGGATCCTACCGACCCGACACTTCTGCAGGACATCCCTGCCTGGCTGCGGAGCTTGCGCCTGCACAAGTACACGGAGAATCTCAAGGATATGAAGTGGCAAGAGCTCATTGAGCTGGATGACAAGCAGCTTGAGGAGCGTGGCGTCAATGCGCTGGGTGCTAGACGCAAGATGCTTAAGGTATTCGAGCAGGTCAAAGGTGAGTCTTTGTCCCGTCTCATGACAGTCCGTTTCAAAAGTACAAGATGCTGATTAAGTTACAACAGAGGCCAGGAGAGAGGGGAAGCTTCCGGGCTAGTGGCCTGCTTCCCATATCTACAACGCCCGCTTGAGATCAGGAGATAACGGCCTATTTGGGGGGAACTCATAGAAGAGATTTGTACGACTGCCACTTTGGGCAACTGAAGGCAGGATGGTGACTAGCGCCACCATTGGAACATGAGTCATATTCATTTTCTTTTCATTTTTTTTCTTTTTGTGTCTTTTTTTGCTCTCAAACTTTTGAGGATAGCCATTTTTGCCACTCTACTACCCAGTTTCTGATGAGTTGATGCTACCTACTTCTACATACCTAGCTTCGCTTACCAATTGCCTGCCTCGAGCTTTAGAGGTGGAAACTAGTTTTGGGGATTTGGGAAAAGTACAAAGTAATTGATGCCAGGCGCAAGCGTGGATACCTACCTTGGTCCTTTACTTTTCCTACCCACTCTTCAATATCTGGAAAGGACTCTGGTCTAGTCTCTTTTGCTTTACCAACCCAGAGAGTTGGCAAGCGGACGGACGAATAAACGAGTTTCCTTCATAATGATGATAATTTTCTTTCGGATTTGTATGTCCTTCCAACTGCATCTTTTCTGCTGGATGCGGACCTCTTGTTTTAGGGGCACACTGCCAGGCTGGCTGCGCACTTTCTTTGACGGAGGAATGAGCTAGGTTGGATGGCATTTGTAGGTATTGTATCTGTTGATGGGCTTTTGAAAATGAATTTGAGTGCTGGATCATTAACATCCGAAACCTGTCAATTAGAGAGCGCTAGCCACTCTGCATGCGTTGGCAACATGATCGATATGGGGGATGTAGAGCTGAGACGGTAACATTTCTTCGATTCACCAACACTGCTAGCCAACAGTTCGGCTTGGCTTGTACGTGTGTGATCAGTTTATCATGTACTGGCAAGCATGGAGACTAATTAAGTGATCAGTTTCCTCTGCATTAGCAGTTAACCTGCCTCTTTTCTAGAGTCCCAGCATAAAGCACCATCCTCAATGACATGCGGGGCGTGGAAGGCAGGCTAGTGCAGAATAGTAGGCTGACCTTAGTCAGCCCATGAAAACAACTAGTGTAAAAAAACCTTTGTATCCTTTGAATCAGGAATCTCCTAAGATATTGTCCTTAGGTGTCGTCGAAGTTTGGTCGAAGATAAAAGTAGGTAGTTGCCTCCCTTAGGTAGATATAGTTCGATGTACACAGTGTGACGGTGCACGATAAGCACAGTACATTTAAAACATGTGTTGCTTCTAGCTCGAGATTCTGTGCAACACCCAGTTCCACCTGCTTTTTTAACATCTAAAACTTCAAGCAAAATACGTCGCCAAATCAAGAACATTCCAACATTGCGAAAGACTCCCCATTTAATACACAGTGTATCGACTAAAGGCAATTCCTCTATCTACAGATTTCTTGCAAACATACATGTTCTCCTATGGTTTAGGATCGATCAGCCACCAATACAGTTTCCTCTACACAGTACCATACACGCATTGGCACTTCTGGTTTCAGTTTGGCTAAGGCCGCAAGACACTTTTTAAAGGGTTCGAGATTGACACCCAGGCTCAGTTACTTGTTCATGGGAGGGTTGCGGCCATTGCTTGAGCTGTCCTCTTGGATGCCTACCGGCATATCAACTTCTGTTTTCAGACTCGGGGCATTGCATAACCATTGACAGGATCCGTTCTCAGCCCGCTCAAGATGGATGGAATGAATATCGATGAGTCCGTCGTGTTCGCTTCGCAACCTCGCCACACAGCCCCTCCTCTTCCAATTAGCGTAATCGACCCTAGAATCTATGGGGGAACCGTCTCAGAGCCGACGGCTCCTATGGATGAAGGCCAAGATGACGAAGTGGCGAGCAACCTCTCGATCGACTCAGATGCCCGCGAGCTACGTGCTGAAGTCGAGCGTTTCGACGCGCAGCAAGAAGCCTTTGTCGCCCGTCAGCGTGCCGAAGCTGCTGGTATTCCATATCAGCCACCTACTCCTAAAAAGGCTGGGGCAGCTGCTCGAAAGAAAAGAAGAACGGGGCCCAGGAAACCAGCCAAACTTCCTCCGGAGATTCAATTTCGCATGTCTTTGGCCAACGAGGCCTTCCAGCAAGGGGATTACGAAGGCACAATTGCCCAGTTGAGCGAGATCATTCGAATCAACAGCGAGGTCTTCAATGCGTGGATGTTGCTGTCGACAGTGCATGAACAGCTTGGGAATCGGGAACAGGCCATCTGGTGTCGCATCTCTGCTGCTCATTTGACTCCTCGCGATGTGCAGCAATGGATCAGCACGGCTGAATACGCGCTAGAATCCATAGACGAGTTGGAAGATGGCACTCCTGAGAAGGACGAGGTACTCCAGCGGGCGTACGCATGCTATACTCAAGCACTGGAGACAGATCGGTCCAATATTGTCGCCCGTACTGGCCGCGCGGATGTTATTATGATGATGGGTAATGCCAGTAAAGCATTGATTGAGTACCAAAAGGCCTTGAACTACAAACCATGGAATATTCGCACGGTCCGCAACATTGCCGATGTCGCCCTTGACGTCAAGGACCCCCGAAAAAGCGCAGAGGTTGCGAAGGGCGCTTATCGAAGGTTAATCGATCACTTGAAAGCCATCGGGACGTATGAAGCCGAAGAAGGTCGCTTCGAGTGGTCCGACTTGCGCATCTACCTCGAGTTTTTCAACATCCTTGAGCAATGGCAGGAGGCGGCAAGGGAGCTCAAAGAGATTGCTCGTTGGCTGCTTGGTCGTCAAGCTGAGACGTTCTGGGAACAGTTCGTTGATGACGACAGGGAGTTTGACGTTCACGACGACAGACGCATCCACGTGCCTGAGTTTGTTCCGACTCAATACCCCCAGGAGGCCTATGGCATGGGACTACCAACCGACCTGCGCGCGAAGCTGTATGTCTACCGCTGTAAGCTGGGCCTTGAGTACGAGGCGGATTTGCATCTCCAGTTGCTGGACCCAACAAGGCAAGAGGACTTCATGGCATTCCCTGACTGCCTCAAGGACATTGCTACTGCGTTACTGGATGCTGGTAGAGCGTCAGAGGCGGTTAGGTACCTGGACCTCTACAAGAATATTTCTACCACTATCAATGGACCAGAAAATTCCTTGGATGCCGACTTTCTCGTCTGTCAGGGTCGCTGCCACATGGCATTCGGGGACAAGGCAGCGGCTGAAGAATGCTTCATTGCTGCGATCGAGGAAGATGAAGACCACATTGAGGCTCGTGTGCAGCTAGCCAACATGTATGAGGGAGAAGAGCAAGAGGGCCGTGAAGAAGCCTTCCTCCTTGTCAGAGAGGCCATCAACCTGGAAGCAAAACGAGGAGATCCTGGAGCTCGCAGACGACGTAATCCGTACAGTTCAAGGAAACCCGGAACTGGGCCCAGAAGACCAAGAAAACCACGAGACCCTAATCGCAAGTCCAAGTACGTGCCGCGGCGTCTTATCAATGCTGAGAAGCGGCGTGAACAGGATGCGAAGATGGCAGCCGAAGCGGCCAAGAATTTCCAGATTCTACGGGAGCTACAGGACAGAGCGATTGCAGGCGACGAAGAGGCCAAGGCGGGCTGGATGCGCGCGGCCAAGGAACTGGTTGATGACTTCCGCTCGCACAAGCAGTTCTACCCCTGGGAGAAGTACATCCGTTACTTGGGATACAATACAGTTGTACATGGTCAAGCAGCAGTGCCGATGCGGAACATGAAGTTGGCGGCCATGGAGGAGCGTCTGCGTCAGGGACTTGCGCCTCCTGAAGGCCAGGAGGGACAGCCAACCAGGGTGCCGGTCCGGTTCCCCCCGGAGCATCGGGGCGTCTCGTTCGACGTTTGGCTGGACGTCTTCCTCAACTATGCCTTTGCACTGGTGCGGTCAGGTCATCATCGAGATGCGTATGTGGTCTGCCATGCAGCGCGCGACTCGATTGTGTGGACGTCGACGGAGTCGACTTTCTTGATTCACGTTGCGTGGGCATCGTGCGCTGTGTACGCCGGCGACGAAGAAACGTGCGTTGCCATCGCAAGATACTTCATGCGTGACTACATGCCAGGAACAGACTCATATCGCATGTTCTCAGCTATGTGTCGGGTCTGCCAAACTCCGGTATCATGGTACACTTCGGGCCCGGCACAAAAGTTCATCCTGCGGCAGATCAAAACTATGGACAGCATCGTCATGAAGAAGCAAGAAGAGAATGGTGCCGCCAAAGACATATCACTTGACGTTGCCCTCCTCACCATCTACGGCCACATTCTCTTCACCACGACCTCCTACACATACGCACTGTCCTACTTCGCTCGCGCGGCTTCTCTCGACCCGCACAACTGCCTCATCAATCTCAGCACCGGCCTAGCCTACGTACACTACGCCCTCAAGCGTCAGGCCACCAATCGGCAATACCTCCTAACTCAAGGCTTCGCCTTTCTCTTCCGATACTACCGCGACCGGTTGCGTGACGGCAAGGCCACGGTCGCCGAGCGACAGGAGGCACACTTCAACATCGCGCGAGCATACTCGTTGATTGGGTTGGCTAACCTTGCTGTACAGTACTATCGGAAGGTGTTGGAAGAGGAGGATGCAGCAGGGAAGAATGGGGAAGGGGGAGGGGCAATGGGGAACGAGGATCTCAAGGTTGAGGCGGCGTACAATGTGAGGAGTTTGTGTTACTTGCTGGGTGATGTGGAGGGAGCAAGGAGAGTTACGAGGGATTGGTTGGTTCTGGAGTGATGTGGGATTTAGTTGTGTTCGGGGCTTCTTAGGATGGTGAAACATGGGTATAATAATCGGCACTTTCGTGAAGGGGACAAAAGTTGGTAGGGCTGAAAAATAGGGTGATTGGGTGTTGGGGATGCCAGGATCGCTTTGGGATTTTCTTCAAGTCGCCCAGAATTGATGTATGTAATTCTGAAGGAGCATATGTTCCAGAAGGCATCCAGTGTAGAGACGTCTCACCAATGCTCATTTACCACCTACCCAGTCAAACGAGGAAGGCCACCTCAACTGGACGTTTCCTCAATATTAGGCAACGCTGATGTCATAGGCTACTCACTTACTCCCAAATTACTTTTGAATATTCAGAAGCTGAATATTTGCTAGCAAAGTCAAAATCCTCTGCCCTTGACCCTCGGAGCTTAACTTGAGTTTTTCCTCGCTTTTGGCCTCACGTCTACAAGTATAATGAACTTTTTTCACAATCCAAGTTTGCGAGCTTCTTGACAGCCAGTAGATGCCAAAAATGGACAGACAGAAGGATAGTAAGGTTTTACCCGGTTAGCCAGTCACATCATCGGGTAGTGACATGTGCAAATCTTGGTGAAGCGAGTCTGTCCATTGACAGGTCTCTTTTCCAGAAGTCAGGGTGTTCCAACGGCATTATAAACAGATCATTGGCTTGGTATTGTCCTAGTTTCAAATGATTACCACTGGCTGGCGATAAGAGTTTGATATGTAAATTGAGAGACAGGTTTTTCATTGTTTAACTCTGGGCTGTGCCATTGGAATATTTCTAACCACGACACATTTGCATTTGTAAGTCAAGTTGGACGATGACGTACCCTGTATAACTGGGAAAGTTGCCGGATCCCCAAAGAGTCCGGAGAGGCATGATATCACGTACGTGGGACACCTACCGACCAAATGTGCCACCAAAAAGCCTTCGAGCTTATCCCGCGTCATCGCGCAAAAGCAGATGAACTCGACCATGTGTTGATGGCCACGTCGTCAATGCTAGCGAGGGGTAAGTGACTAAGGTGAGGGGTTTTGGAAAACTTTTGCTTGCTGCAAGGGACGGGAGGCCACGAAGCTACCCTGGATGGGGGGGCTACTGCAGGTACGCACGCATCGCTCGGCAGCGTGAAGCGAGCATAGGTAGCTAACCGACGTTGGGTTTGTCATGTGCTTCTACCTATCAGGGTCCTATGGTTGGTCTCCTGTGCCGTTGCCCTACTGACAAACAGATGTTGCTGGGGGCCGCGCAGCTCCTGTATGTGGAAGGAAGGTTGGTTGATAGGAGCAGTGTTGGGGTGTGCATCTATCTAGTATCTTCCACTCAAAGGTGACTCACGTTGTCGGTCGCATCGTAGGAGCAGTCACACACAAGATGTTTGCTACTGTGGATGTTCAGCATTGAAAAGGAATCCCTCAGAGGTTATCCCCGCCTAAGCTACCTTCTGTCAGGTAAGGACAATTGTCAGTCACTCTGCCATCGCATGTGAATGCAAGCCTAATACGACAACGGATTTCGCCGGGAGTTTGGATCAATCTTGACAAGGTCATGTTATTATTGACGGATAAAAGGGATCTTGAGTAGTGTCAGCCACGACGGACCGACGGCTGTGGGTGTACAGGGGTGCCTTTTTTTTGTTAACTCCTTGGCGAAGTTTTGTGGTGCTCTTGGACACTCTTGGGTAAGCATTCTTGCGAAGGAGCCAGCAAAACAAACCCCGGCACATCTTGTACTGTTAGGTAAGCACTTATCGGAAGGTTAGGAAATGAAACAGCAAACCCGGGCCCAAGGTTGGCCAGACGTAGAACGCCCAACAAGCCGCCGAAGTGAGTGTTCAAAAAAAAAAAAAA
>Ga0065720_1002962_pt1 | contig 32918 bp, 37 predicted proteins | sample Thericmetagenome_FD_59107 | JGI IMG/M metagenome (GOLD analysis project Ga0065720, IMG submission 59107) | Thermophilic microbial communities from the Joint Bioenergy Institute, California, USA of rice/straw/compost enrichment - eDNA_2 v2... | ecosystem: Engineered > Solid waste > Grass >... | reverse complement strand
TGTTGTTGTTCTGTGATATTGTCAGGGTGTAACTGTTCCGAGAAAATGTCAGTATGAGTAAGGAGCAGATCACTTTGACAAAGGACGAACTGAAACGCGTTATGGTCATTGAGAAATGGATCGACGGTCATCTCACGGAACAGGACGTTGCACGCAACCTGGGCATCAGTGTCCGTCAAGCGTATCGGCTCAAGGCAAAATATCGGAACGGAGGTGCGCCAGCAATGGCTCATGGGAATCGAGGGAAAAAGCCCGCTCACACATTGGCCGATTCGCTCAAACAACGCGTGCAGCACCTGTATCAAGATCGCTACTTCGGAAGCAATTCGACTCACTTTGCCGAACTGTTAGCCGAACACGAGAACATTCACTTAAGCGTGTCTTCCGTACGGCGCATTCTCCTTGAAGGCGGGTTGCGCCCTGCGCGGGTACGCCGTCGTCCAAAAGTCCACAGACCCAGGCCTCGCAAAACCCAAGCGGGCATGATGTGGCAAATCGATGCGTCCCCCTATGCCTGGCTGGAGGATCGCGGTCCTCAACTGACCCTGCACGGTATTATCGACGATGCCACCGGTGAAGTCATCGCGGCCGCTTTCCGACCGACCGAGACGTTGGAGGGTTACGTGACCGTGATGATCGAGGGACTGCGCCGCAAAGGAGTACCGCTTGCGCTGTACAGCGACTGCCATTCGATTTTCCACCCTCCCAAGGGCAAACGAACGATTGAGCAGGAACTGGCCGGCGAACCGCAGTCACTTTCCACGTTCGGACGCGCGATCGCCGATCTGGGCATGATCCACATCGAGGCGCTGTCCCCGCAAGCCAAAGGGCGGATTGAACGGCTCTGGCAAACGCTTCAGGATCGCTTGGTGATCGAACTGCGCCTGAGGAATGTATGCACGATGGAGCAAGCCAACCGGGTACTGCCGGAACTGATCGAAAAGCATAACCGACAGTTCGCCGTTCCGCCGCAAGAGGACGAATCGGCCTACCGACCGCTGCCCGAAACGCCCTTGGAGCATATCTTCACCCGGCGGGAATACCGGCGAATCAGCGGCGGACAGACGTTCTCCTGGAAAGGCAAATGCTATATGCCCAAGCCCGGTTCCGGCGTTCCGCGCTGGGAGGAAAAGGCGGTTGTCGAAGTCCGCATCGGCATGGATGGACAAGTATGGCTATGGCACCAAGGGCGTGCGTGGCCCTGTGTGCAAACGCAGCAGATCCAGGCTCAATCGTTGTCGACGGCCAAAAAAACAGCGGAACCCGCGCCCCCGCGCAAGCCCGCTGCCAACCATCCCTGGAGAGCACCATTCTCCAGGAAACAACTACAGCAATTCCAGCGTAGCACAAACAGCGGGTAACAGGCAAGCGGCGAAGGGCGGCCTGACCGGCTTATCCCCTTTGCCCGAAAACGGCGATCCGAACGTCAAGGGCGGCGCAAGCCGTCGTCGACAGACGATTGCCGGTTCGCCGGTAACCCTTGACGGAGGAGAGCCGTTTCGGATAATTCAGCTCTCCGGTCAGGCACGAATCCTGACATTTTCATAGAACAATTAACCTGACATTTTCACAGACGCTTGACAACGGCACAGGACTGAAACTCGGTCGTCAAGGAAACGTCATTTGAAGTGAAGGTAGCAATCGGATATGATGAATGGTAGCGAAAACCTTTCATGACGAGATCAAAGGAGTGAACGTTCATGAGCGAGGCCGCCCAAACCCTGGAGGGATGGTACAGTCTGCATGATTTCCGCAGCGTGAACTGGACCGTGTGGACCAATCTCACGCCGGAGGAGCGGGCTGAAGCAATAGATGAATATCGCCGACTTGAACAGCAATGGCGGCAAACCGAGGAAAGCAGACAAGGAAGCACGGCAATCTATGGCATCGTGGGCCAGAAGGCCGACTTCATGTTCATGCATCTGCGTGAGACGCTAGAGGAACTGCAGGAGATCGAGACGGCGTTCAACAAGACGCTGCTCGCCTCTGCCCTCGTGCCGGTCTATTCGTATGTCTCGATCGTGGAGCTGAGCAGCTATGTGCATGAGCCGGGCGAGGACCCGATGCAGAATCCGCACATCGTCGCCCGCCTGAAGCCGGAGCTGCCCAAGGCGAAGCATGTGTGTTTCTATCCGATGGACAAGCGGCGCCAGGGCAACGACAACTGGTACATGCTGCCGCTTGACGCGCGGCGCGAGATGATGCGCAGCCACGGCATGATCGGGCGCAGATACGCCGGTCTCGTGAAGCAGATCATCACCGGATCGATCGGCTTCGACAACTGGGAATGGGGCGTCACCCTGTTCGCCGATGACGCTCTGCAGTTCAAGAAGCTGGTCACGGAGATGCGCTACGACGAAGTGAGCGCCAGGTACGCGGACTTCGGCGAATTCTTCATCGGCAACATCGCCGATCCTGACCGCGTGGCGGAGCTGCTCAGGATCTGATCAACGATAAATGCCAATAAAAGTAAAATATGATGTTGCATACCCATATGAACATCCATGTGCCAAGGCGATCTTGTTCCAGCAAGGTCGTCTTCCCGTATGGACTGGTGTATTTCCTCCATATTATGCAAGCGCAATTTCAACCAATATATGCTATAATTCATATTGGTGTAATTGGAATCATGGGGAGGATTAACGGTTCATGACCTATATGCGCTCCAAACCTATCTATATCGCTGTCTCCCTGATTATCCTGGTGCCGTTATTCTTCCTGAACCTGTTCGATAGCCTGAATCATCGCGACCGGGAGATCGCGGACAGACAACGCGAAGCAACCTATTTCACCGCGCAGATCGAACGCCTGCTGGCCAGCGGGGGCCTGGCGGTTGCCGAGGATCCCGGCTTGTTCATCCGAAGCTTGTCCGAATTGATTCCGGAACATGGCATTGCCATCATCCTGAAGGACAGCGATCGCATCATCGCCTCCACCATGGAAGCCCCATCCGCCGCAATCACCGATTGGCTGACCGAAGCGATGGAGAGCCTGCAGGAAGGAGATCCCGTCGATGCGGTCATGAAGCATGAGATCCGGGTCGGCCGAACGGTGCCGCTTCGCGATGGTGAGACCGGTTACCTCTTCACCATCATCGACATTCGGGATATCCGCCGCGAGTTCCTGATCGATATGGTCATCCCGACGGTCTCCATCAGCATGGTATGGGTGCTGGTAATGCTGCTTATCCGCGCGCTGATCTACCGCTTCAATCGCAACCTGGAGATCCTCAGCTACCAGATCGAGAAGGACGAGGAGCACTGCGACAACATCCTGCTCTACCCCGACATCAAACCGATCCTGGAGAGGATCAGCCGCAAGAACATCGAACTGCGCACGATGGCGCAGAAATATATCAACGAGACCTACAAGATGAAACAGCTGATGGACATGACGCCGCTGGGCATCCTGTCCATCGATGAGCGCGGCACGATCACCGCCTGCAATGCCACCTATGCCCAGTTCTATCCGGACATGGACAAGGGCCGCATGGTCGGCATGAATATCCGCGCGCTGGCCAAGCATTCACGAATGCCGGAGGTGGAGGACAGGATCGAGCAGGCCTTAAATGGCGACGTCACCCACGCCTGCATGCTGGAGTATGATCAGCGCGTGCTGCTGGTCTACGCATACCCGATCTACGACGAGAACCAGACGATCAGCGGCGCTCTCGGCATCTGCCAGGACATCACGGAGATCGAGAAGTTGCGCAACGAGCTTCATCGGATCGATCGGCTGCAGATCATCGGCCAGATGGCGGCCAGCTTCGCCCATGAGGTGCGCAATCCGCTGACGGTCATCCGCGGATTCATGCAACTCATGCAGCGGCAGATGGATCCGATGAAGATCCAGGACTATCTCAAGATGGTCATCAGCGAGCTGGACCGATCCAATGAGATTATCGGCAATTTCCTGTCTCTCTCGCAGAACCGTTTCCTGCAGAAGGACATGATCAACCTCAATCGCATCATCGAAGAGATCGAGACGCTCCTCATCGCGGAAGCGAATCACAGCAACATCGAGCTGATCATCGAGAAGGATCCGAATCTTCAGGACCTGCTCCTGAACGACAAGGAGATCAAGCAGCTGATCCTGAATCTGACGCGCAACGGCATGGAATCGATGAGCGGCGGAGGCAGATTGTACATACGCACGATCCAGCTTCCCGATGCCGCGCTGCTGGAGGTCCAGGACACCGGCCATGGCATCCCCCAGGACAAGCTGGATCATCTGTTCGAGCCGTTCTACACGACCAAACCGAGCGGCACCGGCCTGGGGCTGGCCGTCTGCCTCAGCATCGTGGAGCGGCACCAGGCGAAGATCGACGTGAAGTCGCAGGAATCCGTCGGCACGACATTTACGATCCGCTTTCCCAACGTCCAGGACGAAGCGGGCAAGAACGCTGGATAGATGAAGAAAGGGTATCGGCCTTTGTGACCGATACCCTTTTATTCATTCCCGGATGAATCCTTCGCTTCGGCAGCTTCGGATTTCTGGCGGATATATTCCTCTGTCATGCGATCCCTTTGCCTGCTTTTCTCCTTCAGGCGCTCGATCGCAGGCTGGATCAGGCGATCGACTTCCTTCTGCACCGTGTAGGCCAGGTCGTAACGTTGGTTCTGCTCCAGGAACTGGCCCACTTCCATCAGTGCGTTGTACCGATCCAGCTCCTCGCGAGTCAGCAAACCGCGCACTTGCACACTGCAATGTCTCATGATCAACCCCTCCGTTCGGGAACCTGCCTGCTGCCTAGAAACGCGCCTTGCGGATGACGAGCGGTATGCCTCCGATCATGTACAGATAACGAATATCGATCAGCCGTTTCAGCAGAGCGGCCTTGAAGCCCTTGATCTTGTGCTGGCCAACAACACCGATGGCATTTCTCTTGCCGAGCGACGCCACGATGCCCTTGTTCTCGAAACGAAACTCCTTGAGCGATTCATTGCGGATCGTGGCGACCAGGTTATGCGCGCAGTTGTACCCCTGCTGCATGGCGATCTGGGCGGAAGGCGGATAGGGCTTGCCTTCCTCGTTGAGGCAGATCGAGCAGTCGCCGACCACGTAGATGTTGTCGTGGCCAGGGATGCGCAGGTAAGGATCGACGACGATGCGGCTGCGCGTCACCTCGAAGCCAGCCTTCTCCAGCAGGCTGTTGCCGCGGATGCCGCCGGTCCAGATGATCGTCGCGGTCCGGATCTCCTCACCCGAGGCGAGCACCACGCTGTTCGCATGGCATTCCTTGATCGGAGTGCCGATGATGAACTGCACGCCGTTCTGCTCCAGCGATTGCCGGGCGTACTCCACCAGCTCCGGGTCGAAGCCGGGCAGGATCGTCGGAGCTGCTTCGACGCAATACAGCTTCGTCCAGGAAGGATCGACGTCGAATTTTTTGCACAGCTTGGGCAGGCGATCCGCCAGCTCTGCGACGAATTCGATGCCGGTCAATCCCGCTCCGCCCACGACGAAGGTCAGGTAATCGCGGCGATGCGGCTCCTGCTTGAACTTGGCGAACTGATACTCGATATGCTCGCGGATCAGGTTGACCGAGTTGATGCTGCGAATGCTCATCGCATGCTCCTTGAGCCCCGGGATACCGAAGGTCTCCGGTTCCCCGCCAAGGCCGATCACCAGGTAGTCGTACGACAGGACGCCTTCATCCAGCACGACCTTGCGCTCATGCGGACGGATCTCCTTGACGGTCGCTTTCACGAAATCGATCTTGAACTCGTCGATCACGTTCAGAATGTTGATGCGCGCATTCTTCGGATCATCCGTGCCTGCAGCGGGCATGTGCAGATGCGTGGTGATGTAGTGATAATCATGTTTATTGACAAGCGTGACATCCGCCTCATTGTAGTTCAGTTCCTTCTGCAGACGTATAGCGGTGACGATCCCGCCATAGCCTGCACCCAATATGACGATTCTTGGCAATCGGTTCATGATGATCTCATCCAACTCCTATAAAAGATCTCTAATCTCTAACCATTCACGTATATCCACAAGTACGCATCCGTACCTTCAACTCAAAAAATATGCATGTGAAAAAATACACAAACCAGTCCGCTTACCCATTTTCATTAAAGTAATTCATCATAGATGATATAATTAATTGCGCCAAACTTCAAGCCCTAACAACGTTTTTTGTAGGAATGAACAAAGGGCCTTGGGACGGGCTGCGCCGTGCATTTATGGTCGATTTCAGCAGTGTGATCCGGAACGGATCGGGCGAAGGTCGGATGCATCCGATTAATGGTCAGAGGAGGGATGGGCATACTAGCAGCAGAATCAGGAGAAGGAGTCGATCATCATCATGTCAGGACTGTGTCCGATATGCAACAGTTTCTGTACGGTGGAGCTCATCTGTCGGCATTGCGGTCATCAGGCCCAGGATCTTGGAAGGTTCACGGATATGCTCGGGCCCTATTCCCCCTACCGGGACATCGAAGATCTGGAGATGACCCATGCCGATGCGGCGTCCACGGATTCCGCCTGCATACACGTGTGCGAATGTCCAACATGCCGTGAATCGTTTCTGGTCGGGTTCAATGAATGGCAGGGATGATATCCTGACGAAGTGCACGGATCCGCATCGAACATCATGCGCCCTTGGTGTTGTTAACCTTCAGGTTCCGGCGCTCGATCTCAGCCAGAAGCAGGTTGATGAATTCCCGATCCAGCTTCAGATCGACCGCACGATAATAAGATTCCAGCAAAGTCTCGTTGCTTAACAATCTCATCGCACATTTCCCCTTGCTTCATGATCATCAGCCGTCAGTTGTCACTCGACAGGCTTTACCCCATTTGTAAATCATTGGCTACGCATAACATCATAACATGGCATGGGCAGATGGACAACCTCCGTTTATCCACAGAATTGTGAACAGCCTTGTTGATGAGTTGTTAGCAAATGTCGTCATTCGTCTATTTATGAAGGTTCATGTTGTGGACGAACTTATTCACAATCTGTTGATAAGCTGGAGATAAAAATTATTTATATATAAATAATTGGATATAAACTACATTTATATGTCATCAGATAAAGCAAGGTTCCGATCGGCTGTCATCGCATGGCTCGGGCTGATGGTCGCCCCATCAAAAAAGGCACCCCCTGCTTCAGAGGATGCCTGTTCTTCAAAAACTTCGGATTGATTGCAAGCCAGCCGGTTTGCCTAACACTTCTCCGGAACGCCCTCTTCATCCCTGGTCCGGAAGGAAGAGCCGCAGCCGCAAGTCGCAATGGCGTTCGGATTGTCGATGGTGAAGCCTCCGCCCATCGCCGACTCCTTGTAATCGATCGTTACCCCGTACAGATAGCGTGCGCTGTTCGGATCAACAACCACCTTGAGGCCGTTCATATCAAATGTCTGATCGCCCTCATCCTGGGTGTCATCAAAACCCATGCCATATGAGAAACCGCTGCAACCCCCTGGCTGCACGGCTACGCGCAGAAACATGTTTGGCGATTCCTGCTCGGCGAGCATCTCCTTCAGCTTCTCGCATGCCTTGTCGCTGATCGTGATCATAAGTGATCCACCTCCATGACTCCATTATATCAATCAGGTCCATGCCATCACAAGAGGTGAAAGCGGGCACGAGCGCCCTTGAGCGGTTCATCCGGAAACGCATGGTTAACGCGCCAACTCCCCGAGCTTCCGAGGCGATCCGGTGTCGCGAAGCAACCGGGTGATTGCGTCCCATGTTCAAGTTGGCCTATAATGTGCTATAATAGGAACGAAAGGAGCTGAGATCCATGAGTGAAGCAAATGCAACTTCCAAATATGATGAAGTTCTTGAAGTGCTGGACAAACTGCGTCCATTCCTCCAGAGAGACGGGGGCGACGTGGAGCTCGTCGACGTGGAGGACGGGATCGTCAAACTGAAGCTGATGGGCGCTTGCGGAAGCTGCCCGAGCTCGACGATCACCCTGAAGGCCGGCATTGAACGCGCGCTGTTCGAAGAGGTCGAAGGCATTCAGGAAGTCATCCAGGTATATTGATAACTCGGTTCAAGCACCTGACATAACTGCCTCAGCTTGAGGCGTACCTTCAGTCCCGGAAGAAACCGGAGACTAGAGGCGACGCGTATCGCGCTGAGGCAGTTTTTTTGCGGCCTGGTCCGCCAGAAGCCGGATGCACCAGGCAAACACCGTCTCCATCGTCCGGTACACCATGGCGCATCCCTGATCCAGCAGCTTCATGTTTCTCCGCAGATCCTCGATATGATTCGCTCTCGTGAAGTGTTTCCTCGTCTGGAGGATGTCGTCGAGCATCTCGACATTGACGTAGTGAATCTCCGTATTGCGCTTGTTCCTCAGAACGTTCAGCTCATCCTTGTACTCCGTCTTGATCCTCTGCATCTCCTGGTACAGCGCCTCCAGACCAGGCGCTTCCTTCATCTGGCGAAGCACCGTGAAGAAGCTATATCGCGGCTTGACCCGTTCCGTCCTCAGCCCGAACAGCTCATTCAGGAAGTAGCCCAGCTTGTCCAGCACCGAGAACACGCGCACGATCGCATTTTTGTAGAAATAGACATGGCGTTGGTAGTTCGCCAGTTCCTCCTCGTCCATCTCTTCCTCCAACGGCTTCTTGACCTTCCGGCTGAACCAGTCGGCCGCATGCTGGCTCTGCTCCAGTTCATTGAGCGAATCCCTGAAGCCGCTCGCCCATGCTTCGATGCGGTAGATCGGCTCATTGTCCTCCAGGCCATCTTCGTAGCTGGCTCTCAGCAGGCCGCAGTAACGATCGATCAGTCCGATGATCCGACGCACCTGCTCATTCCCGCGGTCTTCCTCTTGTCCAAGCAATCGCCGCAGCACGGCACCACCTCATTTCGTCTTACCAGTATGCGCTGTTCGCGGCTCCTTTCATACCAGAGGTTTACCTCAGATTTCTCAGGTTCGGACTGGCTGCATGGCTGGCTCCCTGGCGCGCGCTTCGCCAAACCTCGATCGCCATATAGCATTGCACCGAGAACAGAGCCCCGATGATCATGTTGTGAATCAGCGCGGTGAAGATGAAGATGTCCTCGTCGCCCAGGGCGAAGGTGACCAGACCGCCGCTGAGCACCTGCAGGATGATGGTCACAAGGGCGATCTTGCCGGCCGTTTGCATGTAGCCGGGCATCGACCGGATGCGCATCGTCCACACGAACAGCCACACGACGAGGATGAGCATGATCAGCGCGGCCAGGCGATGCACGAAGGCGATCCCGGTGGGGCCGGACAGCTCGGGGATGAGCTGGCCGTTGCACAGCGGCCAATCCGGACAGCCGCCGAAAGATTCCGTATGCCGCACATAAGCGCCGAGATACACGACGATATAACTGAAGATCACCGAGCCATAATTCAGGGCGCGATAACCTGCGGTATAAACGCCTCTGACGATCGGAAGCTCATCGTTCCTGCGGCGAACCGCCACGACGAGCAGCAGCGTGCTGGCAAAGGCGATCAGCGAGATGCCGAAATGAATCGCAAGCACGGCGTCGGACTGCGGCCACACGACCGCCATCGCCCCGAGGATCGCCTGGAGGATGGTGAAGACAAGCGCCATCGCGGCATAGAAAACCGCGTCCTTGCGCGCTTTCATCTGACGCCAGACGAGCACAAAGGTGGCGACGACGAGGATGCCCACGATCCCGCTGATGAAGCGATGGCTCCATTCGATTATCGATTCCAGCGTGTAGGCCGGGATAAACTTGCCGTTGCACAGCGGCCAGTCATCTCCGCAGCCGCGGCCGGAGTCCGTCTTCGTGACGATGGTGCCGGCCAGGAGCACGAAGAACATGCCGATGCAAGTCAGCAGCGAGACCAATCTGACAGAACGTTTCAAAGACACGCACCTACTTTAAAGATATAGTCGTCCGATAACCATTATAGCGGTCATTGCCAGCAAAACCAAGCTACCTGCGATTCTGTCGAAATTCGTTCAGAAATGAAAAACCGCACGGCCAAGCGCGCGGTATGCATGTCAAAGCCACCTCTTGGGAATGAACGCCAGCAATCGAACCAGCAGCTTCTGCACCTTCTTCGGGATGTAGACCAGATCGTCATCGGTGACGAGCTGGAACTTCAGCACGAGCACGAGGTACCCCAGGCCCATGATGAAGCTGACGACCGCCGCGTTGATCAGGTCGTTGAGCCGGCCGAGCGGCAGGACGAGCACCAGATCGAGCAGCTCGTGCAGGCCGAAGCCAACTCCCCCCAGCAAGGCGGTGAAGGCAAACAACAGGATCCACTGCCTCGGCGTGAACACGCGGAAGCTGATGATCCGCTTGAGCAGCCTGAGATAGAGCGTCAGGATGAAGGCGAAGGTGAGCATCGTGGCGCCAACGATGCCGTAGATGCCCAGCCACTCGGCGAGCGCGAGGCTCATGATGAATTTGACTCCGATGCCCATGATGACGATGCGCATCGTGTAGCGCGTGCGATCCAGTCCCGTCAGGATCGATCCGGTCGCCATCATCAGCACCTGGAACACCGTGCTGGCCACGAGCAGGGCGATGATGCCGGAACCGGCCTCGTCCCCGAACAGGAAGCCGTTGAACGACGGCGCCGAGGCGCATAGCACGAGCACGATCGGCAGGGCCGTCAGGATCGTGACCTTCAGGGCGAGGGAGCTCTGCCTCCGCACCTGCTCCATATCGCGCTGCGCATAAGCGGAGCTGACGACGGGCAGGATCGTCTGCCCGACCGCGATCGCCAGGACCGGCGCGATGCTGGCGAAGGCCTGCGCCCGGCCGGACAGGATGCCAAGCGCTTCCTTGGCCGCCTCGTATCCGATGCTCCCTTCCAGCAGGCCGATGGTGATCGACGAGTCGATGAAGTAGATCATCGGCACATTGAGCGAGACGAAGCTGATCGGGATGGCGATCTTGAACAGGCGCTTGTAGATCGCCTTGTTCGACTGCCGATAATAAAATTGCTCCTGCGCATACAGCGACTTGTCCTGCTGGCGGCTGCGCATCCAGAACCACAGCATGACCGCAAGCGCTCCGATCGCGCCCGTGACGCCGCCGAAGGAGGCGCCGGCCGCGGCAAATTCCTGGCTGCGCCCGGTCCAGATGAAGATCGCCGCCAGCAGCACGGCGGTGATGACGCGCAGGATCTGTTCGACGATCTGCGACAAGCCTTGCGCGATCATGATCTGGCGCCCCTGATAATAGCCTCTCATCACCGCGATCAGCGGGAAGATGAGCAAGGCGGGCGCCAGGGCGCGGATCGCCAGCGCCGCATCCGGATCGCGCGTGATGTGCGTGGCATAATAAGGTGCAACCACGAACAGGAACAACGTGATGATGAGTCCTGCCCAGATGGCGAAGCGCGATGCGGCACGGAAGATGTCCGCCGCTTCCTTGTGCCTGCCGAGCGCCGTCCGGTCCGAGATCAGCTTGCTGAGCGCGCTCGGGATGCCTGCCGTCGCGACGACGAGCAAGGCGGAATAGATGTTGTAGGCGATCCCGTAGGTCGCCATGCCGGCGTCACCGAGCAGATATTGCAGCGGAACGCGCTGCACCAGCCCGAGGAAACGGGCGATGAACGCTGCCAGCGCGAGGATCATCGTGCCGCGCAGGAACGTCTGTTGAACCGCAGTTGATTCATTGTCCAAAGCTGGTACTCCCCTTCACGGTCATGCCTCCTGCAGCACGAAGCTCCTGATGAGATGGGCCACGCCGTCTTCCGTATTGCTGAGCGCGATCATGTCGGCGGCGCGCTTCACTTCCTCCTGGGCATTGCCCATCGCCACGCCAAGCCCCGCCTCGCGGATCATGGCGATGTCGTTCAGGCTGTCGCCCATCGCCACGACTTCATCCATGGACAGGCCATACAGCTGGCACACCTGTCGCAATCCGGCCGCCTTGTTGACTCCCTTCGGATTGAACTCGAGATTGGCAGGATGGGAATTCGTAATCTCGAAGCAATCCATCTCTTCCGCCATGCTGCGCAATTGCCGCAGCAGCCCGGCATCCTCGGTGTGCACGCCGAACTTCAGCCATTGGACCTCTTCCGGGTCCTCGCACCACGAATTCCGGTTGTACACGCGATGCGGATCCGTTCCCCAATACCAGACATCGTGGCGCACCGCCCAGTCATGCAGCTGGATGACGTGCTGCGCATCCAGGACAGTACGGCTGTGCAGCCGATCGGGCCGTTCCCATACCTCGCTGCCATTCGTCGTCACCAGCGGGATGTCCGCCCCGATCAGTCCAAGATAAGGCCTCACGCTGTGCATGCCCCTTCCTGTCGACAGACAGATGAGGATCCCCTTGTCCAGACAGCCCTTCAGCGCCTGAATATTCGCCTCGCTGATCTCCTGCCGGTCATTGAGCAGGGTGCCGTCCATATCCAATGCAACCATCTTGTAACTCTTCATGGTTCAACTCCTGTCATGTTGTCGGCGGCATCTGTCCTCGGTACGCCGGTCAGCCCGATCGCACGATCATAGGCATCGAATATTGCCCGGGCAATAGGCGCTGCCCCGTACGCGCCGAAGCCGCCTTCCGGCACGACAACCGCCACGGCGAGCTTCGGCTTGTCAGCCGGCGCATAGGCGATGAAGACGGCGTTGTCCACATAATCGCCGCCATACACCTGCTGCGTCGACGTACCGGTCTTGGCCGCCACCTGATAGGGGAAGCCGTCGAAGCCGGTGCGGAACACCTTCAGCATGCCGCGATGCACGATGTTCCAATATTCGTCCGCGATCTCCACCTGTCCCAGCACTTCGGGTTGCGTGAACGCATATTCGATCGAACCGTCCGGACCCACGATCTTCTCGACCAGCTGCGGCTTCAGCCTCGTTCCGCGGTTGGCCAGCATCGAGGCGTACTGGGCCAGCTGGAGCGTCGTGTATTTGGCCTGCTGTCCCCATGCCGCACGGACAAGCGCGGACAGCACGCTCGCATTCTTCGCTTCGTGCTCATAGTCCTTGATGCCCGGGTGCTCGCCCGGCAGGCCGCTCTTCGTCGAGACGCCAAGGCCGAACTTCGCCATCCATTCGTCCCACGTCTTCAGTCCGTCCTCGCCGCGCTTCGCCAGCCGCTCGCCGATCATCGCCGCCATGAAGGTGTTGGAGGAGACGCGAATCGCGTCCTCGGCATTGATCCGTCCGTTCTTCTGGAAGTTGGAGTTCTGGATGCGCCAGCTGTTGTTGCGGCCGTAGAAATATTCTCCGGTATCCAGATAGTATTCATTGGGGGTGATCAGGCCCTCCTGCAGCCCGATCAGCACACTGAGCGGCTTCACCGTAGAACCCAGATAGACGAGCGAGGTCGGGTGCTTCTTGCGTTCCTCGTCATCCTCATATTTCGGATACGATTCGCGGATGGTGCCATTTTTGAAGAAGTATTCATATGCCTCATAATCTTCGATCGAGATCGTGCCGCCCCGCCAGACGTTCGGATCATAGTCCGGGTAGCTGGCCATGGCGACCACCTTGCCGGTATCGACCTCCATCGCCACGGCATAGCCGGTAGTCGCCTTGTGGCCCTTGCCCAGATTGGTCTTTGCCGCCTCCTCGGTCTTCATGAGCGCCAGATGATCCTCGATCGCCTGCTCGGCGGCAAGCTGCACCTGCATGTCGATCGTGAGGTAGACGTCGCTGCCCTTGGTCGGCGGCTGCACCGTCACCTCGCCGGTGATGTTGCCGACGGAATCGACGGTATAGGTGCGGTATCCGTTCTTGCCGCGCAGCTCCTTCTGGTACATGAACTCGATCCCGTCCAGGCCAACGGTTTCATTGGGCAGATATTCGTAAGTGTTCTCGGGATTCTTGTAATAGTTCAGATAGGAATCGGCCATATTGCTCGCCGTCGAGAACTGGCGCAGGTATCCGACCAGCTGCACGGCGATGCCCGTCTTCCCGTCATCCTCGAGCACGTAGTTGCGGATGCTCTCCTCCATGATCTCAAAGCCCGGAAACTCATCGCGATGCTCCACGAAATAGGCGATCTCCCGGTCGGTCAGGTCCGTCTTGATCCTGCGCGGCACGTACGACCAGTTGCGGGGCTCGCGCCGCTTGCCGTCATAACCGTACCAGGCGTCCATGCGCGTCATGATCTCCTCAACATCCGGCTGCTCATCCGGATTGTCGCCGTATTCGCGGAACATCTTCGCCAGCTTCTCGGCAATCTCCAGCAGTTGCACGGCACCCAGATTGTTGAGCCGGTAATACAGGGACTGCGTGGAAGTGGAATAGGCGATCGGCGAGCCGTTTCGATCCAGGATATTGCCTCGGATCGGCGGGATCGTCGTCGTCTTCAGCTCGTTCTGGATCTCCTGGTTCGCGTAGGACTCGCCATGCACGAGCTGGAGGAAGGCGAGCCGGACGATCAGCAGGGAGAAGACGATGAAGGTAAGGAAGAAGAACACGTTCAGTCGAAAGGCGAAGCTGCGCTTCTTGATGATCTGCAGCTTCTGGGGATCTTTGTCCGCTGGTCCGCTCATGTACAGCACCTCCTGCTTCGTGTTCCTTGTATATGCGATTCACCTGCATTCACAGGTCGAATAATTCCGTAAGTGATGTGATGCCATCCCCGTGTTGCCCGGGATAGCGCTTGATGCGCACGGCCTGAATCCCGACCTGGGCGGGCGCCCAGACATCGTTGATCTCATGGTCGCCGACGTAGAGCACCTGATCGGGCCTCAGGCCGGTCAGCTCCAGCGCATGCCGGAAGATGCGCGGGTCGGGCTTCTCGAAGCCGACCAGGGTCGACACGATGATCGGATCGACGTAACTGGCTATGCCCTTGTCGCTCAGGATGCGCGGCAATGCCGGGGCGAAGTTCGAGACGACCGCCATCCGAAGCCCCGACTGGCGCAGCTTCTCCATCACCGGCAGCACATCATCAAACACGATATAGTGCTCCGGTGCATGATATCGCTCGTAAAGTTCGTCGCACAGCCGGTCGCGGGCCCCTGCGTCGAGCAGCGTCCACAGCCCCAGCCTCTCCAGCATATAGCGGTAGAAGTTCAGCCAGAAGCTGCGGTCGGAATCGGGCGTGCAGGCGGCATGCTGCTCCGGCTTGCTGCCGTAGTACAGATTCCTGAACGCGTCGTCCAGCGCTTGCCGGATGCGGTCCTCGCTCACGCTGAGCGAATGCGCGGCCAGGCAGGAGGCGAACAGCCCGGGCGAATCGGCGATGGTGATCAGGGTATCAGCCGCGTCAAACCAGACCGCCTCGTATGCGGTCAAGCTCTTCACAGCGGATGAAGCTTGCTCCGGCATGGTCACTTGCCAGCGCCCTTCGCGGTCTCGATGTAGGATTCGATGACCTTCGACATGGATACTTCCCCGAGCTTCACGCCGCGGAACCAGATCGTCACCTTGTCTGCGCCGATCGAGCCGGTCAGCTTGATGCTGCTGCTCTCCACGGTGAAGGTGTTGTCGGTTCCTTCCGTATAGGTGGCTTTGCCCGTCTCGCCGACGATGGCTTGCATGGCCGCATCGAGCGAGGATTCGGTGATCGTATCGACGACATCGCGAATCGGCTCGTAGTTCATGCCGTATACCGCAAGCGCGATGAGGATGACGGCGACGATCAGCCATTTGACCAATGTTTTCACGACCTTGATCACAACGAGGAGCACCAGCGCTGCGATCAGGATGATCCACCATTGCTCCTCGACAAAGGCGGATAAATGTTCCCAGGACAGATCCATGATTACCTCCTGCAACCCTCAAGTCTCTTTTAAGCATCAAATTCTATTATATCGCATATATCGCAAAAACAACATCATGCGAAATGGGATTCGGTACATGAGGCTGGCGGCGTGAATCTGCAATTAATCCGGCGGAATTGGGTGAATGTACACACGACATTGGACTCGGCCAACATATGTTATTAATGTACTGCAACAGTTGTTGATGAAAGAGGGGGTGAACGATATGTCGGCAGTCAAGGATTCCTACTATCCGGTCTATACCTCCACCGCCGTAATTCTGGTTCTGTACATCTTGCTGGTCATCATTCTCCGCACGTTCTGATCCAACTCATGCTGTCATGTCGATTCATAGCCTGTGTCCATCAACAAGCGCCGTCAGCGGCGCTTGTTGTCGATTTTCTCCGGCGCCGTGTCGCCAGTCCTGGCCGGATGCATCTGCTGGAAGAATCATGTATACTGGGTTACGAACCATACCCAGACTGGATACAGACCCAAGTTTCGGAGGGTGGAACCATGGCGCTCATGATCATCGTGGAAGGCAAGAATGACAGGTCCAGGCTGCGCAAGCTGCTCAGCAGCGAGGTCGACATTGTGTGTACATACGGCACTCCGGGAACGGATCAGCTTGAGAGGATCAAGAAGCAGGCGGGAGATGCGCAGGTGTTCATCTTCACCGACAACGACGCCTCCGGCCGAAGGATACGCGCGCTGCTGAGCGACGCCCTGATCGATGCCGAGCACATCTATACGAAGAGGGGCTACGCCGGCGTGGAAGGCACGCCGGACGAGTATCTCATCCAGCAGCTGGAGAAGGCCGGCCTCGAGGAATATATCAACTACTCGGCGCTCGGGGAGACGGGCGAATAGGCGCTCATCTCCCGCTCCCGGCTGCGCGCGGCATACTCCGCAGGCCGTCCGCAACAGATATGCCCCTGATGGACAGCATCCTCCATCAGGGGCATTCCATGCTTGCGGTGCCTTACTTGGAAAGCGCCGCCATATCCGACACGATCTCGTCGACGAACTCCGGGATCGTCCTGTCTGACAATCCAAGGATGACCTCATTCGGCGAATAGACCTTGCGGATCTTGCCGTTGCCGTCGATGAGCGTGTACAGGTTGGCGTGGATGAAATCCTCGCCGCTCGGGATGACCGTGACATCGTAAGACTCGGCGACACCGCGCACATAATCCACATCATCGCTGCGCAGATAATGCCAGCCCGTCGGATCGGCGTTCATCTTGCCCATGTATTCCTTCAGGTATTCGGCCGTATCCCGCTCCGGGTCGAAGGTAACCGACATCAGCAGCGCCTTGTCCCCGAACAAGCCTTCCTTCTTCAACCCTTCCTGCACCATGGACAGCATGTTGTTGGTCGGCAGACAGACATCCGGGCAATGGGCGAAGAAGAAATAGATGAGCCTTGTCTTGCCCGCCGTATTGTCCAGCGTGATCGTCTCGCCCTCCGTGTTCTGCAGGCTGAACGCCGGTGCGTCTCCCTCGATCGGCAACTTCGAACCGTCATTCATGCGACTGAGCAGGAAAAAAGCGATCATCGCGACGATGATGACCGCCGCAGCCAGCGGGAACCATTTGTTGCTGATCACTTTCAACCAAGCCACCCCCCTGAGGTAGTCAAGATCAACAGCAGGATGATGAGCATCAAATATTGTATGGAGAACAGGAACGGCTGCTTGGACCACTTGACCGGATCTTCCGCCTGTAAACCGCGGAGGCAGATGATCAGCCAGAGGATGCCCATCACCGTGCTGACGATCGGAAAGATGACATTCACATAACCATACGTATAGAGCAGGATTCCTGCCGGGATGAGCAGCGCAACATAGGGGATCATCTGCAACTGGGTGCGGCGCACTCCCTTGACGACAGGAAGCAGCGGATATCCGGCGTTGCGATAATCGTCCAGACGGCGAATCCCGAGTGCCCAGAAGTGGGGAGGTTGCCACAGGAACAGGATTGCGAAGAGCAGCACAGCTCCCATGTCGACTCGTCCGGTCACCGCGCAATAGCCGATCACCGGCGGCATCGCCCCCGACACCCCGCCCACGGATGTGGACCAGGTCGAGGTCCGCTTGAGCCATGCGGTGTAAACGACGATGTAGAAGAACATCCCGATGATCGCCAGGGCCACCGTCAGCAGGTTGGTGAAGGCGACGAAGATCGCAAGTCCCAGAACGCCGAGCAGCATGCCGTACCAGAAGACGATCTGGGGATGGATGCGGCCGGCTGGCAGCGCCCTGTTGCGCGTCCTTTCCATCTTGATATCGAAGTCGCGATCCAGGTAATTATTGAAAACACAGGATGAGGCCATTACGAGCAAGGTGCCGACAAGCACCCAGATCATCAGCGGCCAGTCGATCTTCCATTGGGAAGCCACCCAGAAACCGCCGAGCGCCGCGAACAGATTGGAGCGCAAGATGCCCGGCTTCGTCAGCGCGATGAAATCCTTCCATGTGATGCGCGGTGGTGCTGCCGATACTTCCGACAAATTCATTTCCTCCTTCATGCCTGTGCAGAAACGCGCCATCCATCAAACATCAGACGTTGAAAATGGGGCAGTCCATGCCTTTATATATCATAACAACCGAAATTTCGATTTACAATGTCGAAAGGCATTGTTCAAGATATTGTCGGAACTCGGGCCCTTCTGCTCGTCCGAAGACCTTGACACCTGACCTCGGGACCGTCATCGGCCCGCGCGAAGGGCGCATGACGCTTCTCCTGGGCAAAAATGGGCGGATATCCCTCTCACCTCGCGGATCGGACCGCAATACATTAGCAATGAAGATATTCGCCTATTCCGCTTGAAGCTCTCAAGTAATCTGATCACGATCAAGGAGGATGTGAACCCATGACTTACTCCCAATACCCCATGAGCATGGCCGCTCCATACGGCTACCCGGCTTCCGGGCAGACGTATATCACCCAGCAGGCCGTCACGCCGCCCGGGATACCAGGCTACAGCGCGCAGCAAACCGGGCAGATCGGCACGCAGACTCCGGGCCAGCTGCCGCTGGAGGAATCATTCATTGAGAATATCCTGCGCCTCAATCTTGGCAAGGTCGCCACGATCTACATGACGTTCGAGAACAATTCCGAATGGAATGCCAAGATCTTCAAGGGCGTGCTCGAAGCGGCCGGACGGGATCACATCATCATCAGCGATCCGCGCACGGGCATGCGCTACTTGCTGCTGATGGTGAACCTGGACTATATCACCTTTGATGAGGAATTGAATTATTTCTGATCGCGCGTGGGATGATCCGCTGATTTACCGCTTGTGTTGCCGGTATAAGGCGGATTTTTTGTCGCCCATCAATTTTTGCGCGCTTACGTTTTCGAACGAACAGACTGGGCAATCCTAATTGGATGCAGCATATGGAGAGTCTAACCCACGTATGGCGAATATGCGGATTCCAATTGGTACGAAGCAGGATGGATCCTGACGGGAACTGCCATATATCGACCAACCCGACAGACAGGAGGACAGAAGGTGGATACGGCTACTCATCTCGTTGTGGGCATCGGACTCGCCGGACTGGCACACGTCGATCCGCTGGTTGCCGCGGATCAGAATCTGGCCGTGGCAGTGGCCATCGGCACGGTAGCCGGTTCGCAGGCCCCCGATCTCGACACGCTGCTTCGCATCAGAAGCAATGCGCTGTATATACGGCATCATCGCGGAGCGTCACATTCGCTTCCCGCCCTGTTCATCTGGACCGTGCTTGTCACGGCAGGTGCCGCGCTCGTCACCGGCACAGGTCACATCGACCATCTCGCTGCCTGGGTATGTGCGGCCGTATGCTTCCATGTCGCGCAGGACCTGTTCAACGCTTACGGCACCCAGGCCTTGCGTCCGCTGAGCAAGCGATGGATCGCCTGGAATATCATCCATATCTTCGATCCCATCATCTTCACATCGCACCTGATCGCCATCCTGCTGTGGCTGTCGCAGGCCTGGCCTCCCGAGCGCATCTTCGTCTCCCTGTACGGGCTCCTGGCGGCATACTATCTGTGGCGCACGCTTGCCCATGCGTTCCTGAAGCGCAAGCTCCCCCGCATCGATCCGGAACATCAGGTGGGCGACGCCTACGAGATTTTCCCCACTTACAAGATTGGGATATGGAATATTGTCAAGACGCGGGCGGATGGCTCTTACCGCATCGGGGAGTGGAGCAAGCGAAGGCTGAGATGGGTGGCGCATGCCCGCTGCGATGACCATCCGGCCGTGGAAGCCTCGAAACAGCAGGCGGACGTCGCCGCCCTGCTGCAACTGACCCGATACGCCTGCGCCACCTGCATCGAGCATGAATGGGGATACGAGGTCCGCTGGACGGATATGCGCTATCGCCACCGCAAGCAATATCCGTTCGTGGCGATCGTGCTGTTCGATCGCAAGCTCAGGCCGATCGACTCTTATGTGGGGTGGCTGAGCGACGCGAAGCTGAAGAAGAGGCTGCGCCTGACATAGAGACTATACGGCAGGCGGCAGGCGGACAGGATCCTGCCGTCAGACCTGCCGGACAGACCAAAGGGCTGGCCCATCCGGAAGACCACTGCTTCCGGAGGCCAGCCCTCCTTGACTCCTGGGTCGATCAGACGATTATCTTACCTGTGCCCCAGACAGAGCTTGCTCGGCAATCTGCACGAGACGACGTGTGATATGGCCCCCGATAGCACCTGCGTCACGTGTTGCCATATTGCCCATATAACCATCTTGCGGGATCTGAATGCCGAGCTCCTGGGCCACTTCATATTTCAATTGATCCAGCGCATAACTTGCCTGAGGCACAACCAAAGTGTTGCTGCTGCGAGATTGACCCCTTGCCATTACTTGACGCACTCCTTTCAATCTGCACTCTTCAGATTATTGATGCAAGCTTGCAGAGATTAGTATGATACAATAAAAAGATAATATGCATGCAGCCAGCATCAAATCATCGACAACAGGAAAGGAACTGATCCCGCCATGAACAAAGGCCTCGCATTATACTTCGCCATCGTCGGCACCGTGCTGCTGGCCGTAACAGCCGGCTCCATCAGCTTTCGTCATGCAGGAGTGACGGTCCTGCTCGCTGCCCTGACCGTCCTGCATATCGGCCTCGGCTTCATCGTCAGGGCGCGCATGCGCAAGAAGCAGCCATGATGCCGAGAAATGCCGGAGCGCATCCCGCAAGGCATCGGCTGACTCCGGCTCTCATAGGACAAGCCTGCGCGTGAAGCGCGCGGCATCGTGACGATCCGCGACGGACGCCATCCGCCGCATCAGACGAGGAAGCCCATCTTCTCCTTGACGATGCGCAGGGTTTCACCAGCCACCGCCGAAGCTCTCTCCGCTCCCCGGCGCAGGATGGCTTCCAGCTCGCCGGAGGATCGAATCTCCGCGTAGCGCTTCTGGATCGGTTCAAGGGTATTCACCACATGCTCGGCCAGATCCTTCTTGAAATCCCCGTACCCTCTGCCTTCATACAGCGCCTCGATCTCCGGTATCGACATGCCGGAGCAGTGCGTATAGATGCCGATCAGGTTGCTGATCTCCGGCTTGTTCTCCGGATCGTAGCGAACCTCGCGACCCGAGTCCGTCGTCGCGCGGCTGATCTTCTTGCGGATGACGTCGGGAGCGTCCAGGATGGCGATGTAGCTGTTCGGATTCGGATTGCTCTTGCTCATCTTCTTCGACGCATCGTCGAGCGACATGATGCGGGCGCCTACCTTGGGAATGTAAGGCTCCGGTATCGTGAACGTCTCGCCGAAGCGAGTGTTGAACCGATGCGCCAGGTCCCGCGTCAGCTCCAGGTGCTGCTTCTGGTCGTCCCCCACCGGCACCAGATCCGCGTTGTAGATCAGGATATCGGCCGCCATGAGCGACGGATAGACGAACAGGCCCGCGCCGATCGATTCCTTGCCCGCCGATTTCTCCTTGAACTGCGTCATCCGCTCCAGTTCGCCCATATACGTAAGCGTCGTCAGGATCCATCCGAGCTCCGGATGAGCGGGCACGTGGGATTGCAGGTATACCGCAGATTTGTCCGGATCGATGCCGGCCGCGAGGAACAGCGCCGCCACCGACTTCGTCTGCTCGAGCAGCTGGGCCGGATCCTGGGGCACCGTGATGGCATGCAGATCCACGACCATGAAGAAGCATTCATGCTCGTGCTGCAGCTTGACGAAGTTCTGCAACGCGCCGATGTAGTTGCCGAGCGTCAGTTGACCGCTGGGCTGAATGCCTGACAGTACTCTTGCCATGTGAATCAGACTCCCTCTTGAATTGAATATTGGGAAATAAAAAAGGCCCTCCGTCAAGGGACGAAGAGCCGTGGTACCACCCTTATTCACAGCCATCGCTCTGCCACAAGGGGCAGCGGACCGCTGTCTCCAGGTCCCGTAACGGGGACCAACCGCTCCGCCTACTCCTCCTCTCGCGCCTTGCGCATGGGCGCCGCGCCGGAGTCGTTTCAGCTTCGAGCTCAAGAACCCATTCAGCCGCGCACAACACCGATTCACACCAACCATCGGCTCTCTTGAGATGTGACCTCTCGGCTTACTTCCTTCTTTCATCGCCAAATATGAACATTCCGGGATGACCATTTTTGATCATATACTTTACATGATCGGAGATCGATTGTCAAGAGCGCGCCATGCCGTTTTCCTCCATTTTCCTTCCCAGTTCAAGCGTAATTTTTCAACGCTGGTGCATAATACCTTCATAAACGGAGGTGATACGAATGGCTCAAGGACAGTCCCGTTCATCCAACACTCTGGTTGTGCCGATTTCCGTAAACGCCCTTGAACAACTGAAGTATGAGGTGGCCCAGGAACTCGGCATTCAGATCCCGCAGGACGGCTACATGGGGTATGTGGCGACGCGCGACACCGGGGCAATCGGCGGACATATGGTGCGCAGACTGGTGCAGATCGCCGAGCAGACGCTGGCAGGCACGTTCCGCTGATCCGCAGAGAACCCGGGCAGTCAGCCGACGCCATACACCGGAAGGAGGTCAGGAATGCCTGAAGCGAACAAGCAGGGAAGCGATATCACGAAAGAGCAGCTATCCGATGTGTACGCCGCCGGAACGAGCGATGGCATCATGAAGACGGAGGACGGCCTGATTCGGATCGATGAGCAGGGCCGCGTGAAGGAAGTGAAGGCTGAGTCCGATGACGGAAATCGCTGAGCCGGCAAGCCGGTTCGTTCGGCCCACCTTCTCCGGCGGCGGCTGAGATTCCAGGGAGCAACGGAAAAGCTGTGCAGCGCAGTACACGCTGCACAGCTTTTCTGTTGCTCGTCGCAGACTGACTCATATGCCTGTCGTCAACTTCGCCTGCTTGTCTCGACCGAACAGGGCGGCCATATTGTAATTGGATTCGAACTGCACGCTGGCCACCAGCATATTGTTCTGCAGGGCGAATTCGAACTGGATCTCGCCATGCGTCCAATTGGTCTTGTACTTCAGCGATTCCAGTGCGAGCTGGCGGAACGCCATGCGATGCATCTCGCTCAAGCCTTGACCCCGAGGCTTCAGTCCGCCTCCCCTGGACTGGATCGGGTCATGTCGTATGCCGAACTTCCCGATAACATTATTGCGAATATGAACAAAGATAAGACCGGAACTCAACTGAGCTAACTCATCATTCAGTTGGCGAAACACAAGGTCAAGCTGTCTGACCAAAGGCATATGCTCCAGATTCATTACTTCCCTCCTTCTCCTTTTCAGGATGAATTTGTAAAAATTGAGAGGCAATTACAATTATACTAGTTCTATTTTCCTGCTTCAATATGAAATTGTCATAATATATATAATATTCACTTAATTTTGACGATTTCGCTCGGTTTTCATCGATGTTTGGCATAGACCGTATCATGAAACTGATGTTATAATGCTCCTATAATCCCATCAAATACATAAAGGAGATATGCCTATGATGAATCGCTTACAAGCGCTTTCATTCTCACAAAAGCTAAATCTTGGCTGTTATCTGATCGTAGCAGCGTTCTCCTTGGTCCTGTTCATCGTGATGCTCATGAACGGTCAAACGGTGACAGGCATCGTCCTGGTAGCGGTGCTGGCTGGCGCATGCTATCCCTTCATTCGCTTCCTGGAGCGAATATTGACTGAACCGATCCAGGACATCGCGACCATCGCCATGAACGTGGCCAAAGGCGACTTCACCTCCAGGGTCACCGTTACCTCCAACGATTCACTGGGCGAATTGGGCCGCACCTTCAATCAGATGATCGACAAGCTTAAAGATATATTGAATGAAACCAACAAACTTTCCCGGCACGTATCGGAGACCGGCAGGGACCTCTATCAGAAAAATGCCAATATGAAAGACGTGCTGCAACAGGTCTCCACCTCGACCAACGAACTCGCCACAGGAGCCGGTCAGATCTCCGAGGACGTGGCCGACATCTCCACCTCCATCCGATCGATCGAGCAGATGATCACCAACTTCGTGAGATCCACCCAGGAGATGAACAGCCAGTCGGCCAAGACGATGTCCATGGTGGAGCAGGGGCAGAAGGCGGTTGACAGCCAGGCGGAGGGCATGGCCAGCAACGTGGAAGCGACCAGGGTCGTCGCGGCGACCATCGATGAGCTGGCCAAGTCAGCGGCGGGCATCCAGAAGATCACCCGCACCATCTCGGAAATCGCCGAACAGACGAACCTGCTGTCGCTGAACGCCTCGATCGAGGCCGCGCGCGCCGGCGAACATGGCAAGGGCTTCGCCGTCGTCGCCCAGGAAGTCCGCAATCTCGCCGAGGAGTCGGCTTCCTCTGCCAAGGAAGTGTTCAACCTCGTCCGCACCATCGAGCAGGGCATCCGTCAGGCCATTGCGAACATCCACAAAAATGAACGGATCGTCAACGAGCAGAACGAGCTGATCCAGAAAACCGCCAGCGTCTTCGCGGATATCGTGGACAGCACGAAGTTCATCAACGAGAGAATCAACGATTTCGCCAGCGAGGCCCAGCGCATGCTGGAGGATGCGAAGAAGATCGCCTCGGCCATGGAGAATATCTCGGCCATCACCCAGCAGTCGGCCGCCGGAACCGAGCAGGTATCCGCATCGATGATCGAACAGATCAATTCGGCGGAGGCGATGCTCAAGCAAGCTGAACGGATGTCCACGATGGTCATCGACCTGCAGAAGACCATCCAGATCTTCAAATTCTGATCCCTGCCGGCTATCACCTGCCATTTGACGCAGGCCTCCTCCCTGGTCTATGCTGTTGGTGAATGACATGAGAAGGAGGCTGTCGCATGAGGCCTTTGCAGATATCGCCGGAAACCGCGCAGAAACTGGCCAGGGAGCTGAACGTGCCGCTGGAGCATCTGCTGCACATGCCGCAACATATCCTGATGCAGAAGCTGGCGGAGCTTGCGCGCAAGGATCACAGCAATGCTGATGAACAGAAAAGCGAGCAGTCATAGGCTGCTCGCTGTATTTTTCTCCGTTTGTGCGGATCGCAGTTCATCCGTGATGAGCGCCCATTGCTCGCGGCTGGCGCGGATCATGTTCGCATCCATGATGCGCTTGTCGTGGACGACGCGCGAGAACCATCTGACCGCTTCGTGGTAGTTCCCGAGCCGGCGGTTAAGCTCTCCTATCAGGTACATCAGCTTGGCGTCGTTCAGCTCGCTCTCCGCCCCTTCGAACAGGGACGTGTAAGCCTCCAGCGCGTGCTTCAGGAATCTGTCCTCCATCTCCTTCATGCCCTTGTACCGGTACATCCAGGCGATATGATGCAGGATGCCGGCTACGACACGGCTCGACTCCTCCTTGATCTGGGCGCAGAGCAGAGCCAGCTTGTACGTCTCCAGCGCATCCCTCCAGGAGCGTTCCCCGCCGTAATCGCGTCCGGTCCAATTCATGCCGATCGTATCCAGGAATTTTTTCTTCTGGGATTCCGATATCTTCATCGTGAAATTCTCGGTTGAGGCGAACCCGCAATATCTGCACACTCTGACCACGTAATACTCGGGATTAATGTCGGTGTAATGCAGGCAAAAATCCGAATCGCGCCCGGAAGGCTTCTTGAAGCTCGGCCTGACCCTGGAAGTCGTATATTCATTTCCGCACATAAAACAGGTACATTTGACTGAGTATAAGGGATCAATCAAGGCCGCATCCCCCTAAAGATGGATTATATTCATATATTATACCATCATGTGTACTAGGTTTAAAGTTGCATAACTCACACTTTCCAAACTTTTTAGCATGACCTGTCCATCCCGCTCATAGAATGTAATGTTATTCCGGATGAGCCTGGAGGATGAGTCACGTTGCCCACATACCGCGTGTTGGTCGCATTCAGCGCAGCCTGGATCTTCATATCCCTCATCGTTGCCATGTTAGCCTATCCCGAGTCAGTTCTGGCAGCCGCGCTTAAAGGGGTGGGAATATGGTGGGATGTCCTTTTTCCTGCATTATTCCCTTTTTTCATCATCGCAGAGCTGCTGCTCAGCTTCGGCATCGTTCAATTCTTCGGCACGTTGCTCGATCCGATGATGCGCCCGCTGTTTCGCGTGCCGGGCATCGGCGGCTTCGTCATGGCCATGGGCTTCGCCTCGGGGTATCCGATCGGCGCGAGACTTACGTCCCAGCTATGGGACCAGAGACTGGTGAACCGCGTCGAAAGCGAGCGGCTCGTCGCGTTCACCTCCACCTCTGATCCGATCTTCCTGATCGGGGCTGTGGCCGTCGGCTTCTTCCATAACCTCGAGATCGCCCCGATCCTCGCCGTCTCCCATTATGGAGCAGGGGTGATCATCGGGCTGCTGATGCGCTTTCATGCTCCCCATGCGGCGCTGACTCCCCCGGTTGGCGCGCAGGAGGGCAGTATCCTCCGGCGAGCGCTCCGCAACATGCACGATACGCGGATCGCCCAGCAGCGCCCGATCGGCGATATGCTTCGCGATGCGGCGATCAACGCGCTGAGAATGATCTTCGTGATCGGCGGTCTGGTCGTCTTCTTCTCCGTGATGATCGAGCTCCTGACGCGCACGAATCTGCTTCCGTTGCTCGGCCGGTTCATCGCCGCCCTGCTGGCGGTCTGCGGTCTGCCATCGGAGCTTTCGGACGCGTTCATCAATGGGCTGTTCGAGGTGACGCTGGGCGCCAAGTCCGCCGGAGACGCTCATGGTGTCGACCTGATGCACAAGGCGATGGCGGCAGCATTTGTTCTCTCGTGGGCTGGGCTGTCCGTTCATGCGCAGATCGTGAGCCTGATGAGCCATACCGGCATGCGTTATGCCCCTTTCCTGATCGCCCGTTTCCTGCACGGCATGCTCGCCTCAGTGCTCGTCTGTGTCCTGTGGGATTCCCTGCGTCCTGAATCAGCCACCGCGCATCTCTGGCTGCGCTGGCTGGCGCCGGTCGATGCGGCGTTCTGGGGCGGTTCGTGGGGCTCGTATGCGGCCATGCCCATCTCCTCAGGGCTCACATGCCTGGCGGCAACGGTGGCGTTGTCGCTGGCGATTCATGGGTTGAAACACATGCTTGGGAGGACTCGCGGCAGGAAGCAAGATTAGGTTGTTTTCCCCGGGGCGATTGATTATGATGGAGATGAAACAAGCTGCGGAGGTATATGCCTTGACCTTTTACATCCATCATCGCGGAGATGAGCTGTCTCGACAACTGGCCGAATCGTTCCGGATACGGGCCGAACAGAAGGGGCTTCGCTGGAGTGCGAAAGAGCCCGACATCGTGGTCTCAATCGGCGGAGACGGAACATTGCTGCAAGCTTTTCACACCTATTTCAATAAAGTCGAGCACGTCGCGTTCGTCGGCGTGCATACCGGTCACCTCGGCTTCTACGCAGACTGGAAGCCGCATGAGATCGGGCTGCTGATCGACTGCATGGCGAGGAATCCGAAGCCGGATCAGAGTTCGATCGTCGAATATCCGATCGTGGAGATCACAGCCGAGTCGGACTGCGGCACCGAGACGTACTATGCGCTGAATGAAGTGACGCTGAAGGGCATCGAGACGACGCTGGTCGCCCAGCTGGACATTAACGACGCCAAGTTCGAGATGTTCCGCGGCGACGGCATCTGCATCTCGACGCCTTCCGGCAGCACCGCCTACAACAGGGCCCTGGGAGGAGCGATGATCCATCCATCCCTTGAAGCGATCCAGATCGCCGAGATCGCGTCGATCAACAACCGGATCTACCGCACCCTCGGCTCTCCGATCGTGCTGCCCAAGCATCACCATTGCGACATCTATCCGGAGGAAGGCAAGCGGCTGCTGCTGTCGATCGATCATATATACAAGGAGTACCCCAGGCTTCGCGGGCTCAGCGCTCGCGTCGCGGATATGAAGGTGAAGTTCGTGCGCTACAGGCCGTTCCCATTCTGGAACCGGGTGCGCGATGCCTTCATCGGCAACGGGTCCAACTGATTGGCCGGGCTGCGCCTGGAGCGTTTCCGTTGCGGAACGCTCCGACCGCACTCCGGTGATCGATCCAATGATCTCCTGACCAAATGAATCGAGGCCGTCCATCATGATGGACGGCCTCCTTATTGATTGGATCAGGCATCCGATTTGGCCTGGCTTGTCCTGACCGCTTCGGGATTGCGATTGGCTTGCTTGCGATCATGGCGCTTGTGATCGCCGCGATGCCGTTTGTTCTTCTGCTGATCCTTGTGGTGATGCTGTTTCGATGCTTTGGCCTCATCAGCGCGCGCGTTTCGTTCCTTTTGATGATCCTTATGATGTTCTTTTTGATGTTCCTTTGGATGGTCCCTATGGCGTTCCTTATGAGGCTGCGGGTCTTTGTCCTTGACATGTTCCTTGCCCGGATCCTTGTGCAGCTCCTTGGGCTCCAATTCCTTGTGAGCCTGCTCCTTCTGCTCCCGCTGTTCTTTCTGTTCTTTCTGTTCTTTCTGGTGTTGATGATGTTTGTGCTGGCCTTCCTTGGGCTGTTCCTGACCTCCGATGGCCTGATCGATCGTTTTTTTCTTGTTCGGAATGCGTTCCAGCACGAAATAGGCACAACCAAAGTTGCAATATTCCTGGATGTATTCCTGCAACGAGGTGATGCAGGTATCCTTGGTGCTCTTCGGATTGCCCTCGCGGAAGAAGCCCTTCAGCCGGAGCTGATTGTAGCCCCAGTCGCCGACGATATAGTCATAGCGATCCAGCACATCGCTGTATCGGTCGCGGAAGGCTTCAAAATTCCAGCCATTCTTGTTCTCATATGCCAATTGGAATGATCTGCTTCCGAGCTGTATCACGATCGATCCTCCTTCCCCCTGATACCTACGATTCAAGTGTGCGCACCGCCGCTTCCTTCTGTTCGCGCGCATGATAGGAACTGCGTACGAGAGGACCCGATTCCACATGGCTGAAGCCGCGCTTCAAGCCTTCTTCCTTGAGCAATGCGAACTCTTCTGGCGTATAGTATTTCTCCACGGCCAGATGCTGTCTCGTCGGCTGAAGATATTGGCCGATCGTCAGGATGTCGCAGCCTGCAGCGCGCAGATCATCCATCGTCTGCAGGATCTCTTCCCAGCGCTCGCCCACGCCGACCATGATGCTCGACTTGGTCGGAATCTTCGGCTGATAAGCCTTGGAACGCGCCAGCAACTCCAGGGAACGACGGTACTTCGCCTTCGCCCGAACGCGGTCTGACAGACGCTCCACCGTCTCAACATTGTGGTTCAACACATGCGGTCTGGCATCCAGCACGGTGTAGAGCGACTGTTCATTGCCTTGAAAATCCGGAATCAGCACTTCCACGTCACAGAACGGCAGCCTCTCCTTGACCGCCCTGATCGTCAAGGCAAATACGGAAGCGCCGCCATCCTTCAGATCATCACGAGCCACGGAAGTGATCACGCAATGCCGCAGTCCCATCTGTTCGGCCGCCTCCGCCACACGCTCGGGCTCCTGGAGGTCCAGTTCCGTAGGCATGCCGGTATTCACCGCACAGAAGCGGCAGGCACGCGTGCATATATCTCCCAGAATCATGAACGTTGCGGTGCGATTCGCCCAGCATTCATGGATGTTCGGACATCTCGCTTCCTCGCATACGGTGTGCAGCGTCTTGGATCGCATCATCTGTTTTAATTCTTTGAAGTGGGTTGCTTCCTGCTCCGATACCAGCTTGATCTTCAGCCAGTCGGGCTTTCTCTGCAGTGGTTTCGTCACCATCTCTCCATCCACCTTTCTCTATTGGTTATTATAACACGTTCGGGCGAACATGCCACATCGTCATGCTATTCTCTGGCAACCGCGGACAGGCACGTGAATGAAGTCGCTCAGGTCAAGATACAATATGTGCGTGTACAGGATCGGCCGTCAGCCAGCAACGGATGAGGCAACCGGATTACCACCATCGAAAGGAGGCTGGACTCTGTGCTGCGCAAATGGCTCGTAACGCTCATCGCCATCGCTGTCCTGGGGACCGGGATGTGTTGGCCGGCGAAGGTGCATGCCGCCGCTGATGTTGAACGCGTGTTGACGACGTCTGATGCGCAGACCATGACGGAAGAAGAGCGGCTTCAGGAGTTGGGCAGTCTGATCGACCAATTCAGCGCCTTGACCGGCATCCCCTGGTACTGGCTGGCAGCGATCAATCAGTACGAACGGACGTTGAACAAAGTGATCAAGGCAAGGCAGCCCTTGAATGACAGGCTCATCAGCATTTATTATTCGGAGACGCAATGGCTGGGCCCATTCAATCCCGATCCGAACGATACGAACCCGGCGTCGATCCATTTCTTCGGAGGGATCGGCAGCGACGGCAACCAGGATGGCAAGGCGGATCCGAACGATCCCGTCGACGTGCTCCACACCATGACGAGCCATCTGCTCCGCTATGGCATCACCGATAAACGCATGCGCACAGCGCTGTGGGAGCATTACCACAATCCGCGGAGCGTGCAGCGGATCGAGCAGTTCGCGCGCATGTACAAGGAATTCGGCAAGCTGGATCTGAGCAAGCGCGCGTTTCCGGTGCCGGTGCGATCGCATTATTCGTACCGCAGCACCTGGGGAGCCGCGCGCGGATGGGGAGGACGGCGCATTCACGAAGGAACGGATATCTTCGCCGACTACGGCACCCCTGTCCGCTCCACCTGCTACGGCATCGTGGAGGTCATGGGCTGGAACCGATACGGCGGGTGGAGGATCGGCATCCGCGATATTCATAACGTCTATCATTATTTCGCTCATCTGTCCGGCTTCCAGAAGGGGCTCAAGGAAGGCGATCTGGTCGAGCCCGGACAGACGATCGGCTGGGTCGGCAGCTCGGGCTATGGCAAGCCCGGCACCTCGGGCAAGTTCCCGCCGCATCTCCATTTCGGCATGTATCGCGACACCGGTCTTTCCGAATGGTCGTTTGATCCGTATCCGTACCTCCGAAGATGGGAGAAAATGGAGCAAGCGAGCAGATGAACCGCTGGTTGCACCTGCGATCATCTCTCGCTTGTTTTCGTTTCTGTCTTATCACTCCCTGTCTTCATCCGGAACAACAGGCAACGCGATATTCGGGATGCCATTCACCTGCCCCGGACCAGTCGGGTTCCCCTTGTTGTCGAAATAATACATGGGCACATCGCCAACGACCAGCACATAGGAGATCGGCACTTCGCTGGTCACCACCTCCGGCTGGGTGCCGAACGGAACGATGATCATCAGCTCCGCATGGATCTGCATATAGACTTCCACCAGCACCATGTTGATGCCGGCATCGGTCTCGCGAGTCTTCAGATCGATCCTCGCATGTCCGATCGGCCTGAAGGTAACGGCAATATCCGGCCCCATCGATCCCAACAGCGTGCTGCCAAGCGCCATGCCCAGCGGGATCTTCTCCGGCTTGCTGCTGAGCTCAACGAGCAGACTTTCCACATGCTCGATCGCTTCAGCCACGATCTGCATATGCTGCGCATAGTTCAGGCTGAGTCCGGAGATCCTGCCGCTGGCATCGGTCTTCCACTCCACCAGCTGATCATAATGCCGGGATCTGGAGATCGTCTCCGAGATCGTCGAATTGATCGATTCCGTCGCCATCTGCTTGATGCGAAACGTGGCGAGATTGAGCAGATGCGGCTTGATGTTCTTCTCCACATAGATGAACGTCTGGAAGGTGAAGAAGATCATCACCAGGAAGGAGATGAACCAGATCTGCTTGCGACTCAAGCGCACAGGGCGGCTGCGCCATCTGATTCTCGTCATCGCCATACGCCAACCCCCTTCGCAGCTTCTGCATCTGTCCATGGCCTGCGGACGATCCCTTGACCTTATATATATGCCTGGCGCCGGCACCATATCCCTGTACAGAGGATCAAGACTGGCCTGCTGCCACCCCCTTCCTGTACACGGAGCAAGTCTCACCTGCTGCCATCTCACTTCCCATGCATGGCTCGTGAATTGGCCGCTCCCTGACAGACATGGGCGTTGCGCTCTTCCCCGTACATGTGGCCAGTCTTGCCTGCAGCTGCCTCACTTGCCCGTACACGGTTCTCGAATTGGCCGCTCCCTGACAGACATGGGCGTTGCGCTCTTCCCCGTACATGTGGCCAGTCTTGCCTGCAGCTGCCTCTCACATGGCGCTGTACTTTTTCACATACACGGACAAAGTCGGGTTCATCCTAACACCGAACCGCACCAAGCAGCATATCCTGTTCAGAGGGGGGATGCTCCGATGAGTTCTAGCCGACGGAACAATCGCGGCAAAAAACAGGTTCGCAGCCGCGTATCATCTGCTGGCAAACTGAACCCCCGCATCGAAGATATCTCTGTACAGGACCTGCTCAGAGGCAAGCAATTGGAGATCGTCACGGCAGCCCTCCTCATCACCGGAAAGCTGAAGGTCGACGTCATCTCCGTGTTCCGGGATTCCCCGGTCATCTCCGTCAACCTGCTGGGTCAGTTTCGCACCAAGCCCGTCCCCAGCGACAAGTCCAATGCGCTCGCGCAATTTCTTGAGGAGAATGGCGATATGACCATTGATGATATTATCGATGCGATTTCCAAACGAATGAGCAAAAGGAGTTGAATGAGATGGGCGTATTTGACGGCGCACAGCTGAACAACGCGATCATCCTGATCGTGGTGATCCTGCTGTTCATCTTCGGTTCAACCGATCTGAAGGATCTGAAGAGCGCTCCCTGACAGAATGAGTTGACTTGCAAGGTTGGGAGCGGTGGCCAGCCTGTGCATGCCGACTACATCGGCTCACAAGCACTCCGACCGCTTCCAACCTGCCTGAGACACGATTTTTTTCT
>Ga0065720_1019202_pt1 | contig 32922 bp, 37 predicted proteins | sample Thericmetagenome_FD_59107 | JGI IMG/M metagenome (GOLD analysis project Ga0065720, IMG submission 59107) | Thermophilic microbial communities from the Joint Bioenergy Institute, California, USA of rice/straw/compost enrichment - eDNA_2 v2... | ecosystem: Engineered > Solid waste > Grass >... | reverse complement strand
TCATAACTAATATAGAAAGAGTCAGAACACCTTGCTAGATCATGTAGAGAAAACCAAATTGGAGTTTTATAATCATGAATTTATCGATATTCAAGAGACAGTAATAATATAGCAATTTCAAGTTATCTTTCAGTTCATGCAAATTCCTGAATATGCAAAAAAGGTCAAGCAGCTGAAGGATCGAATGAAAAGAATAGAAGAAGCTTTAACTCAGCTAAAAAGAAAAAATAAAGTCTGAAGATTCTGAAGACATCTTGGAAATAATATTATTTAAATTTCAAGTTTCCTAAGAGTTTTTTCACTGTTATGATATTTTCTTTAATGAAAGATTCTTGAATATAGTATGAGCATAACATCTCATTCCTTCTCTTAATTCAGAAGAGTCCTAATTTTTCAAATTTTCTTGTTTAGTTTTATAACGGAATGTTTTCGCATTTGAAGTTCGCTACAAGATAAATTATTTCTTGATATAAAATATGCAAAAAGAATTTCCACCCAGTGATAACAGCTCCGTCAATAAGTCCAACCTCGATGGAAATGTTCCAAGCGACAAGGACCCTAAGGTATAAGCATTTTTATTTTCCTCACAGCATTAGACCTTTCAATTAGAAGAAATAGATCGTAATGAAGTGGTTAATAGTTTTCTTAAATTCTTCTAGAACAAATTGCGCAGATAGAGAAAGACGAAGCCAGAATGTACACAGAACTATTCAACACTTATGATAAAGACAAAAAAGGTGTCATAACTGCGGAATGCATGTATGATATTGGAAATTTACTGGGGAAGGATCCTGCTTTCAGTATTCTTTTCGAATTTTATTCTAAAATATCTTAGTTGATGATCTATTGAAGAGGCACCAAAAAGACAAAAATAGTCTGATAACATTAGACGAATATCATTCTATGGTGTTAGAATTCGACCAATCTAATGCTCCAAATTTTTCAAGATTTGAGAATCAACCATCTCAAATCCATGAGGAAGAACGATTAGTTTTGAGTCCAGATCCCAAAGTTGTGGACTTTATAAGGTAGGAAAAGAAAATGTAAATTAACTTGAAAGATTGCTCTATGAATATCAGAAAAAGTGTGAGGCCGAAGGAAAATACTCTGAGGCCAAGATGGCTAAAGAAAAGATTGAAGAAGTTAAAATAAAGGAAATTCTGAGACAAGAAAACTATATAAAATCATTCCAAGAGCAGGAATTAGCTCAAGTGGAGCATGCACAAAAGATGCAATTTATAGAATTCACTAAGGCCTGGGATGACTATATGGCAGACTATGAAGCCACTGCCTACATGAGTTTAGAAAAGCTCAAAGCAATAGTTTTCCTGTTTTGAGTAATATTTTAGGAAAAACATATGAATGAAATCCAGGAACTCCAGGATAAAATCAGAAGCGAATATGTTTATCACTATAAACCATCTAAACAATTAATTGAATTGAGACAGAAGGAAATGGCCTTGGTCAAGGTCAAAAAATATTCTGAAGCAGAGAAAATCAAAGCACAGGCTGATAAACTTGAAGAATGGGAAAGGGCCAATAAGGGGAAAGATGTATAAGATTTTTATTTCTTTGTTTAAGGTATTTAGCTTGATGATCTTATCGAGAAAAAGACTTTGGCTCTTAGAAAGCAACAACAAAGAAGCTTAAATGTCCTTTTGAAAAGAATTCAAAAGGACAGAAATCAGCAGCTTAAAAACAGGCAACTCGATTCCCAAAAGTAATGATCAATCTTATTTTGAGTTAATATTTAGACTCATTTTGAAGAATAGAAATCTTAGAAATGAGCTATTGGCCAAGCATGCCATTGAAGCTCGTCATGCAATTGAGAACATCCGAAATAGCCTTTCAATGATACATTCAACTACTTTTTATGATGGACGCACTACTTTCACTACTACAACTACCAGAAGAATTCCTACTTCGCAGCCAAAAAGTGTACAATCGAAAAGTCCCTTTAAGCAATCTTTCAGAGGTAAAAGAAAGATTCATAATGATAATTTCATTAGAGGATTCCCGTATGACTCAAACTGCGAGCAAATTGGATAAATCAAGGAATGAGGATAAGTCAAAAGACGAATCCAAGGAATTTCGTTTACAGGAAGCCCTGCAAGAAAGCGAGCAAAAGGAAGTTGAAACAAAACAATAATCTCGCAATAATGAATTTTAAGTTTTCATTCTTTTTTTTTTCTCGTTTGACTTTTGACTATAAAACAGTAAATCCGCACTTTGTAGTAAATAAACGCTTTTGAATGAAATTAATTAAGTAACTCGGGTAAACAATTATTATCATATTGAAAAGAATTCGCAGGAACTTGTTAGGATTATTCAGTAGAAAATCCTAGTGAAATTAGACAAAAAATTATCATTTTACTTAATTTTCATTAATTTACGCCTTTCATAATCAAGCAATTTCAAAGATATGGCATCAGAAAAGTAGTACAAGACGAAAAGATTGATCAAACCTATCAAGACTATTTAGTGAGAGTAGTACAGTATGTGTTTTTAATAATCCATATATAAAAATCAATGAGATTAGTCAATATATCCTAGTATCTTGCAAGCCTTGAAGCAAGCTCTCTCCTTCGACATCTTTCCAGACTCTCCAGTAGCTTTGCAGATAAATACTCCTTTCTTCTTGATAATGGTCTGGAAATGGCCATCCTCTAATTGATCAGTCTGGAAATCAATCATTTCATGCCTAACATTAATAAACTAAAGAAAAACGATTACTCTTCTAAGGCCTTGAGTTTTAACTTCTCAACGATATTAGTTTGCATCTTCAGATGATATAAACAGAAAAATTTAATATAAGGTCCCAACATCCTTCCAAAAACATTGTGAAAAGCCTTCCATCCTCCATCATACCAAACTGCAGCAGCCAAGGCTTCAAACATGTCTGACAGAGCCTTAGGAATGTGATACTGGTGTTTCACAAAGCACTTGAACTTGTCATAAAATTCAACCTTCTTCATGAAGCCTTCTACCTCTCTCAAGATATCATTTGACTCTGTGTACAAATATCTTTGAAAGTTGTTCATAACAGCGAGTCTGGCCATAAAGCTGTTAGACAGAAGACTGATCTTGAGGTTTTGGAGCAGTTCAGGTGTGATTTCTTTTCCGAGTTGCTTCAAAATATAATAGCCATTAGCCAGCACATATAATTCAATAATTGAGTCTCCTAAGAATTCTAAAGTCTCATAGCTCCTATTCATTAAAGGGTTCTCATGATCAGGATCCTTAGTGACTGCTTGGAGTAAATATGACTTATTCTTGAAGGAATACTTCAAGATTTTCCTCTCAAAGTTGACAAGAATATTAGTGATGATCAGATATGAATAAGTCTGTTTGTCAAGCCTTCTTTTGGTTGCAAACTTTTTGATATTGGTATAGGCTGAAGCGGCTTTATATCTACGTAGAGTATCGGGCTGGTCTGGTCTGAAATAGGCATTTAATTCTTCATAAGTGATATCTTCATTAAATGCTTCTCCTTCTTGGGGAATAAATTTCTCTGGAATGATTATACAGGAGTTTCTAATAGCTTCTGTATCAATAATAAAACCATACATAGGAAATCCAAGATTCCTCAAGCAACATAGAGGATAGTAGAGATCAAATTTCAGGACAAAGCAGGCTCCAATTATCGCCTCTACACAGTCAGCAATTTGCTTTCCAGTTAGAAGATGCTTCACGAGTTTCTCTTCCTGTTTCATATAAGGCAATCGCCAGTCTGTGGCATTCTTCTTGATTGTTTTTAAGAAGTAAGGCACATGAACATTCTTTCCTAAAGTCAATAGATATTCATTTGTGATATATTTGATTCTCCTCTCAGTCAGCTTGGATTCATCAAAAAGAGGCTCCTTCACATACAAGTAAAATGATGTCAAGAATTTCAAAACAGTATCTCCCAAGGTTTCCAATACTTCATTGTTTTTCAAAGGATCATAGGAAGAAGTTGTCATAGCTAGGCAGAGATCTTCTGTTCTAGCAATTATCTTTGTAAGACCTCTGAACTCATTTGTTATCACATATCTCTCAATTTGACTCATTATGCTTGGTATTCTCATATAAGTGTCAAGCTGAGCAATGGTCATAGAAGAACATCTCAAATATTGAGTAGGTATCATTGGAAAGAAACTCATCGAGTTGACAGTCACCTTATGCTTTCTGCAGGATGGATAGTTATGCAAAATCTTCGTCATGTTATAAAAGTCAAAAGTATTTGGTGTCAAAGGTGGCTGAACGAACATGATGGGAAGAGTTCTATCTGTCTTGAGATTGTACTTGTTATCCAGCCTCCTAAGAGGTCCAATGAATTCAATATTGTCTGCGATCTTATGCTCATATAAAAGATAGTCCACAGTAAATTGCTCGGCTGTTTCTGGGGTCAGATTAAACATCTCTAAAATTTCTGAATAGCTCTTTTTCTCAAAGTACCGAGCGACCATTTCCATGAACTTGGTGGCCTTTTCACGGGTTGGATCTAAAATCATTTCAACATAGTAATATTTTGCGTGATTGCCGTAAGTTGTTTCAAAAATTGGAGCTCTTAGAAATTGCTCCAAGACAGCAGGTGTTGATCTTAATTTTTGAATCTTGTAGGCTAGAGAGCTCTCAAACGAGTATTCTGGGTTCAGGTTCTTGAAATAGTTGACCATGAATGCTTCATCAATGTTGTGCTGGGGGGTTGCAGGAAGGACTAAATAGGTTCTTCTGTTCATGTCTTCCTGTGAAGGAATTTCATTGAGTGAGTAAAAGGTACTGGCAATGTTATTGGGAGGAATTGCATAAATATCCCCGAAAAACTTGACATAGAATTTGAAATAATTGGTCAGTTCCTTCTTGGAAAGCTTGATTTTTCCTTTGGGATGGACGATTATATATTCCTTGGAAAACAGTTCATTGAAGATTTTTGAAGCACTTGTTTGATACACTCCTGCTGTTTTTTGTAATTCAAGCATCTCTCTCCAATAATTGTACATCTTTTCATTGTTTTCCCAGTCACCACCCTTGTTAGCAATTAGAAGCTCAAAGTTAGGGATATCTGAAAGAGGAAGGGTAGTTAACAAAGCGAAGAAAGAGCAATTTGTTTTATTCTCTATGATGTAGTAGAAAAATGGGATAGGATCTTGATCATCTTTGATGGGTTGACAGAGAGTGATTGGAGTGTCATAGGAGTACTCTTGGATGTTACTAAGGTTCTTCTTCTTTTGTTTTATCTTGGCCTTTTTAGCCGCGTTTTTTTCTATAAGCTCGTCCATTTGGTTTTGTGAAAAAGATACTTAAATAAAATATATTTGATTTTGCGAAATTGGATATTTAAAACAGAGAAAGTATCCTCATAGGATACATATATGAAATCTCTTGAAAAAATGGAATAACCATAATGAAGAATATAACTACACAGAGCAAGGGTATACGCAAGGTGACTGACTAATATACAATACTAATCATATCAGAGAGATTGAAAAGCGGGTTTAGTTATGGAAAACTACCTAAAGGTACTAGAGACGTCGTGATAAGGCAGAAAAGATATAAACAATGAAAGAATAGCAGCTCAATAGCCTTCATCATCCTTGTGAATATGTTTATTGATGGGATATTGTGCATCGTCGAGGTCGGGCTTTGGATGGAGAATGGATCCATTTTTGGAAACTGAACCTTCGGACTGAGCATTCTCCTCTTGATACCAAACTTCTGGCTGATTATTCCTGCCATTAGGTGTTAACTCAGTATATGAAATGTTTGTTTCAATATTTCCCTTACTATTAATATTATTGAAAACATTATTGTTTAAAGTATTATAGCTGGTGGACATGTTATGTGGTACGACCCCACGATATTCAACATAATTAGGCTGAATTGGCATCACATATGAAACTCCAGGGAAATTTGATTGAGCCATAATGAAGTTTCCTTGCTGAATTGGAACAAATGTATTGTTCATCTGTACTGTATTGGGCATAGTTCTGTATTGATACACCATTGGAGTGCTTTGAACCATGTATGGGCTAAGAATAACCACATTACTTCCAGGAACCATCTGCTGATAAAACAGAGGTTGGGTATATATTTGCTGCTGTTGTGTTTGAGGTTGGGACTGAGCCTGAGTCGGGGGCTGAGGCTGAAGTTGGGGTTGGGTTTGAGGTGGTATATTAAGTATTTGTTGAAATACTTGATTAGAGTCTGAAGTCCTGATATTTTGTTGGGAGTCTAAATTATATAAACAGTTGGACTGAATATTGTTTTGTTGAGTTGCAGAAAGCTCTCTTCTATTTTTGTCTTCAGGGTCATCAGTTTCTTCATTGAATTGATTTTGGCGTTCTTCTCCTGCTAATCTATGAGACGACCCTGGACATATTTTACCTCTGGAGTCCTCTTCTTTTTCAATTTTTTTCTTTAAAGGCTCTAGGAATCTCTATGAGGATTATAAATTAATATCATGTTAGTACCTTTCTGGAATTTGTGAACCAGTTTTGAATCTGTTTTTTAGATAAGCCTGTCATTTTGCTTAGCATTTCTTTGGCCTCATGACTTGGATAAGGATTTTGGATATTATTTAAAAACCATGTTTTCAAAATATCTGTTGACTTCTTTGGAAGCTTGCTTTTAAAAGCTAGATGCTTTCCTTTGCTTTTTTGGACTCCTTTGTTGTCATCAGATTTATCTGAGGTTCCATTCCCGTTTCCATTTCCATTTTCATTAGAGCTATCGTTACTTCCAATTGCATCAGTACTGCTATTTCCATTGTTTCCATTAGAGTGATTTGATCTACTGCTTATTGTTATAGAAGCACCTCTATTGGTGCTTGGGTGACTATTTCCATTCCCACTGCCATTCCCTGATAGGCTCTTAGTTTTATCACTCGAGTCATTTCCATTCTCATTGCTTCCGTTTTCTCCATTTTCTCCATTTTCACCACAGTCAAACTTGCTTTCCTCTTCATTAAGATCTTTCTAGAGAACATTAGTAAATTTCTTCTGCATTATAATACCCTCAAGTCATCAAGATGAGTGTTAAACACCTTAGTAACAATGTGGTTACACAGTTCATTGATTTCTGTGTAACTTGAATCCATGTCAGATTTTAATTGTTTTATTGAGCTATAGAGGGAGTCAAGTCTTTCTATATTCGCTAAAGTCTTTTCCTTCTGATCATCATTCTTGTGATTCTCTAGCCCAAAGCTCTCCACGATAAACCTACAACATTAGTCCCGGTGGTTTACATAATAATCTAAAAATTTCCAAAATTTGAACAGTTGTTTACCTTGCAAGAGCCTCGTGCTGGCAATCCTGATGTTCCAGTGAAAGATACTTCTGTTTGAAGATTTCTTTAAGAAGATGATCGAATTGTGAGGAGACAATTATCTCGATCAACATATTCCCTGAAACTGCATTCTTAAAGTTCTCGATTTTTTCCTCACTTTTCTTGATTTCTTGCATAGCATCTTTGGGTCTCTCTTGGTGGATGGTATTATTTATGACATCAAGATCATAGCTCAGTTCATCATTTTTCCTAGCTTCATAGAAGATTTCATCGACTATCACTCTGTACAAAATGTTGAAGATAATGTAGATGTCTTCTTCATCTTTTTTAAGGCAGATGTCGCATAGTTCCTTCTTACTGCCTGAGGAAGGCGTTATTTGTAAACTTTGTCGATCTAACGAAAATGAGGTGTGTTCAAAGAAAAATGAAAAATATAAAAGACGGGTGAATCAACCAAATATGAAATTTGGTCTTTAGAACTCAGAAAGGAATCCATTATACTTACCTGTATCATTCATCTTTTATGGAAATTTTGTTAAGTTTTCTATTATACTGAGGAAGAGTTTAGATTTAATTCTGGAATTTGGAATTAATATTTCCTAAATATTATTAAATCTCAAGGCGGTTTTCAGCTCACTGAGAAATCAAATTTAAAGGACAAAATAAAATCGGATCTGAGCGGTTCAAACTAAACTTGTCATACGGATGATAATTAAATCAGTATTAATTTCAGAAATTGTACCAATAAGATTAAATTCTGCTGATTTTATTCTTAAAAATTGGATCTAAGGACTAATTCATTCAAATTCAAAGGTCATCCTTTTGTGTTAATATAAGAAATTGGACAATTTCTTGAAATCTAGTCAGCCACTTCTATAAATTTTTATTACTTATTAAAACTGTCAACAGCCATTATTTGATTGGCCTCGTTGATAAGAATGAATCCACAAGTCAAACATTATTACATCATCTCTCTGGAAACTAATTTACTCCACTCGATATAATAAAAGGAATCCATATTTATCTAGTAACATCAGTGGCTATTTTTGTCAACCATCATAAAGGAATATTCCAAGGTTCTTGAATGAGACTTCAATGCTACAACATTATTCCCTGTCTGCTGCCTATACGATCACGAACTCGTTAACCAGCAAGTTGAACATGGTATTAGAGTTTTCTGCCAGACTCTAGAGCTTAACAAGTTATCATGCTCATTCTTGATAAAATAGAGCTGGAGTTAAGTCTCTTCATAGTTTGAACTCTTCTCTTTTGGCTATGAGAGATAGAGATTGGAACTAGCTATGCCGAATAAATTGGTTAGGTTTTTCTTGAACAACTGAGATTATACTCTGTATCAGGACTTAAGACTTTAAATTTAGCTTTTTTCAATGAGAATGATTCTTAGGATGGCAAAACCTCAGACTCGTAGTGACTCCAATGTGGGCCTGTCCTATAGCTTTCCATACAATTTTGAATCAAAAATATTTATAATTTTATTAAAATGATATCTTCTCTCTTTTTGACGATTCAGTTAAATCCATTCCTAGTTAAATCCGCTCTTTCAACGATATCATGTAGGGCATGATTTCGGATTTTCCTTTAAATTTTTCATCTACTCACTGGGGTTAAGAAGATTTTATATGGCCGTTTTTAGGAGTTAGAATTAATGTTTTGGTCCAAATAAGAGCTTCTATAGCCTCATTTCTACAATAGGTATCCTTTGTTAGGTTTTGTAAGGAACACTTTTTCAATTAGGAGTTGTTAAATCAAACTTCTGAGATAAAAATTAAAAATGAAGAAGAAATTTGATGAGTCTTTCACAGGGAGTGTAACTATCAAAATGACTAACCTAAGAATATTAGATCAAGGACACAGACGAAAAAGCAGGAATAAATAAAGTGCGAGCAAAACCAGAAATCTCTCCAGTGAGTCAATTGCTCAGTAGTTATCAATAATATTGACAATAATTCAATAGGAAAAGCAAGAGGTGATCTTCAAAAGATCCAAAAATCAGGATCGAGATTATTTTATCAAAAGAATATCGAGAAACTAGTGATAGAGAGTCCTGATGATACGTTTCCAACTAATTATTCAATAACAGTATCCCAAGCTGGAACAAATAGAAATGTCAGAAATGCTGCAGTTAACCTCAGATACAAAAGAAACGGGGACTTAAATAATAATAGATTTTTATCGACATCCGGAGTGGTAGTATCAAGATCATACAATAATGTGGGAAAGAATTACTCTATTCAGAGTCCCACAGCTTCAGTAAATCTTACCCAAGACCACGCATTGTCCCTTGCTAGCCCTTCTGGAGGGAGCTGCCTCTGGACAATAGATGACATAAATGTAGATCAAGGCTTTACCTCTTGCGGAGATGGAGAGGAAGATACTGTTGAAGAAGATCCAGATGATATTGTGGATAACGTAGCACTGAGAACCAATATGAACTCATCAATTATGAGATCAGGAAAGGATTGCCTTTTCAATAGTTCTATGATATTGTTTAATGATGTAAAAAATGGTCCTCCAGAAGAACTTGAGAAAATAAGAACTCCTAAGGGAAGCTTCTTCCAATCAATCGTCTTTCCTTCTGAGAGAAGCATTTTCACAACTAGCTATTGTGGGCCAAAAAGTGTCTTTCAATCTGTTAATTTGGCTTCGCCTCAGCCGAAAAATAAAGACAGGTCTATTGATGAGATGGATGAAATAGATGAAATTATTTTTGAAACAATCATGGATCATGAGCAAAGAGAATTAGAGAAACACAATAAGTTGTTACCTGTTACGGAACCTAATGCTTCTTTCCTAAATACATCTGACAAGGAAAATATTAAAACAAGAGAAAATATACTCGTTGTTGAGAATCAACAGCAATTGGACGACACCATTCCAGAACTTCAGTCCATTGATTTTGGAAAGACAGGTATAATTGTTTGGAAAACTATTAACAAAACAGAATCCCGCTTGTTTGATGTAAAGCTCAGTACAATAACAAGAATAAAATCCGACCTATCCTCAATTGTAATTGCATTAAAGAAATTTTCCCTAACCTTCGTAGGATGACGCTAAAATGGAGAACCTGATCAAAGCAATATTTGATCACGATCTCAAGATGGTTCAAAAGCTAATGAAGAAAAGTAATAACTTGAGTATGAGACCTAATAATGTTAGAGGAAATAAGAGACAAAATAAATGAACCAGATGCTCTCGGAAACCCTCCTCTCCTCTTAGCAGTGAAATTATCCCACTCTCACTTGGACTATCTGGAAATAATAAAATACATGTTACAGAATGGTGCAGATCCTAAGGTCAAAGATTCAAATGGCTGGTCTTGTCTGGATGATGCAGTGTGCCAATCTGATGTAGTCCTCGTCTCTATCTTATTGGATTACTTGATGGAAAGGAAGAGAAAGGAAATTAAAAAGCAGGAAGAAGACTTATCAAAGATTTTGAAATTGACCCCAGATTTTTATTTAGAAATGAAATGGGACTTTGATAGCAGTATCATTCCATTTATTTCAAAGTTGGCTCCTTCAGGTATTTAACTTGAAATGCGAATAATTTTCTAGATACATTCAAAATATGGAAATATAAGAATTTCCTCAGAATGGACAATACTCTTGTCAGCTTTAAAAAATTGAAAGCAAAAAGAAGGGACATGTCTTTAATCTTTAATAATGAGATCAAAATGCCCTCCAAGTACCAAGCACCTGCTGGACTCTATTCGATCAATAGAACCAAAAATCAATATACAAATGTCTTGGTAATAATGAAAAATAAGTTATTTAATTCCAATAGCAAAATATTGATCTTGATGAGAAGAAGTACATGATCTATGATCTGCTAAAAGCTGACCCCTTACAAGGGACTTTTCAGATCAAGGATGTAAACTTTTCTGAAAACAAGGGATTCTTTGGAAACGTTACAAGTCACAGAGTTCTCGATTGGAACACCAAAAGGTATATCCAAACAGGACTCATCTGAATTTTTAGATTTGACTTCAAAGTTGCGATGGAATATGCCTTATTCAAAAAATCAAAGGCCTTGTTCAAAGAGACTTTTGATTCTTATATGGCTGTAAAAGAGAAATATCTTTAATAATTTCATAGAAATTGGAAAGAGCAAAAGTCGTTCCTATTCAAAAGTTAAACTCAAGGAACCCAATGGAAGTTTTAACTCAAATAAAGCAGAAAAACGGAGTCAAAGTTTCTTCATCAAAGTCCAAGAAAATTGATCCTAAATTGGATTTCAGCAAGACTGTGGCTAATATAAACATTGATACTTTGGAAGATGCCAAAGTAACTGAAAAGAAAGGTGGAGCCTCAATTTGGCTTGCAAATAATTTCCCATTGAAATTCACTGTATTGATTCTTAGTATTATGAATAATTCTTTAGCACTTCCTTCCTGCAATTAACTTCCTATCAAATGGAAACAATCTTTTGGAGAAGCTAGACTCCATCCTTAAAAAGGAAGAAGTCAAGAACTTATTTGCTGATAGTTCATTCCCTGTTAAAATCCAGATTCCTATCACTCTTTCCGTCAAGGCTAATATTACAATTACAAAATATGAGTAAGAAGAATTTTGTTATATATAATAAAATTCTAGGCCTCTTCATAATATAAGTAAAGATATATTTTCAATACCAGAAGGCTGTGAATATGTAAACCGCAAAGATGCTCAGAAGACAACTTCTCGGGTCAAGAAGAGAATGGTTCTAGTAAATGCGCTAACTTAGAATCTATTATATCTATTATTTATTTTCTTCTTGTACATTTCTTTGTAGTATGCTATTTTATATCATTTTGTTGTACTTCTCTGTGATTACTAGAGATTTTCATAAGCTGGACTCTTTAATCTTAAAATCCAGTCAAAGTCAGTTTTATAAGTTCAACAATAGGAAATTTATAATTTTATTTTTAGGAATTTCACAATGGGAATATCAAATCTCAGCTCTGCTGGGACGAAATTAAAGCGCCTAAGGATGTGATAATTAATCAATGGAGAAAGATACCTCTAAATACCAAGATAATAGAGAAAAATCACTATCTTATTTTGAAAAAATTAGGAATTATGGGGAAAAGGAGAATAGTCAATCTATCTATAAATAATGGTCAAGCTCCATTGAAAAAAATAATGAGAGAAAAAAGTATAGCTAATATAAAACACTTCTCATACATTTTTCGTGAGCCGAATAGAAGAATTCTTTTCAAAAAGAACATTGGGAGTCTTGTAAAGAGCCTAAAAAGTCTCAATACTTTGGAACTATTATTCTTCAATTCTCAGTTGAACCAAGACGATTTTATTATAAGCAACAGATTCATCCACTTTTTGAAAAACAGTACAAAGTTAGATCGACTCAAAATTTCTGTAGCTGCCTCTAAATTGGAGCAAAAATCTGTAATAGACTTCAAAAGGCAATTGAATAGTAAAATAACAAGTTGTGGAGTAAAGAAACTCGATCTTAAATTTTCAGAGGCCACAACACTTAATGTGGTATTTGTTACAATTGGATATTTTCTTCCTTATTTCCGAGGCGGGCTTAAGGAACTAAGCATTGATCTTTCCTACAATATCAAAGTTGAAAGTGACTTCCAAAATTTCGACCAGTTTGCAACAGCCCTAACCAGATTAGACAAGCTTGAAAAGCTAATTCTAAAATTTTATAGATCAAAGAAGTCAGGCTCTCAGCTCATGGCTCTCGGAACCTCTTTAGCAAAGATGAAGACACTAAAGCATTTGGAGTTGAATATACCGAAATGGGAGCAATTAGATACCTTTCAGATAACTTACTTTCTAAGGGTTTTAGCAAATTTAACCAATCTACAGGTCTTTATACTGATACTGGATTGCCCTGAGAGGGTTGAGAACTTCTTTACAAATCAACTTGAAGAAAAATTTGAAGATTTTTCTCATATCAAATACTGTAAAATTCATCTCAAGTCATCAGCTGTTATCAAATCTTCTCTCAAAACATTCTTAACTTCATTTCTAAAAAGCCCTGAAATTCAACATTTTGATCTCGATGAATATTTATTCAAAAAATCAAGTGTCTTGATCCGCAAGGAATTAGATCATTTATTCAGATTCTGCTCAAACCTGAAATCACTGAGTCTAGATTTTGTTGAAGAAAATCCATTTACAGAGCATGATGACCCTCCTTTCATCGAAGATTCCTTTCGATTACTCTCTAATCTGGAAAGGTTATCTCTTCACCTTGAGAAGTGCACTAATTTTGAAGGAGAATACCTTCCCACTTGCTTTAAAGAAATCACAAAGCTCCAGGAGCTTAATCTCCAAATAGTTGGGCCTATGGAAATCAAAGTCGAAGTTCTATCAATGTTGTCTGAGATAAAGCAACTTGAAAGATTAGAAATTAGTCTAAGTAATTTAGATAACGTAACAGATTTCAATATGGATGAAATGACTAAGTTTGCTAAAGTGCTTCGTTTATCGAAGTTATCTCTGAAATTTTCTTATCTTAAAGGTATTGGAGAGAATACTATTTACTACCTGGCCAGGAACTTGACTCCTCAAAATTCTATTTTCTTGGATGACTTCAGTCTTATATTCGACCAATGCTCTCCAATAAAAAACACTGGAATTGAGTATATGTCTACCTTCATAGCTGACTTAGAAAATCTAACCAAATTTACATTCATCATAAGGCAGACTACAGCACACCAAGAACTAAATATTGATGACTCACACCTTATTAAATTCACACAAGCTCTAAAAAGAATCACTAAATTGAAGGAGCTTAATATTGAATGGAGGCCCGTTCCACACATTTCTACACTTTCTATTCTATTCTTTAAGGAAAGTTTGAGGAGACTGCACAATCTTAATACATTGATTATAAACTTTTATGGAAGCAAGGTTTCTATTCGGCTGAAACAACAAATTAGGAAATTTATAGGGCAACTACCAGGACTTAAGAAATATGATATATCCTTAGATTATCTAAGTGAGTTTTCTTCTATCATGTCACTTACTTACTAATATTTTTGTAATTAATACTTCCTTGTATGTAAATAATTTATCATTCATTTATCTAGACCGTGATACTAAATTGAAGACTCATGATAATTTGGGCATTAAAACGATGGAGAGAGTAAAGATAAGAATATATAATTATGCTCTCTACAAAATATATTTATCAAGAATTACAAAAGCTTGTTATTGGTTTTCTTCAGGGTTCTGATTGTTAGCGGCTTCCTTAGCTTGTTCAATACTTTCATGTCCAAGGTTTCTAAGAGTTTCAAGAATAGCTTCCTTTCTGGCCTTGATTTCATCTAATCTGGCAGTACACTTTTCGCATTCATCAAATTTATCTTCCTAAAAAATGAGGAATTTAACCAAGAAGTCTTACAGCGGCGAGTTGATCAATCTTAGCATCCAACTCAGTAATCTCATTCTCAATAGTGTCATATTCAGTTATATACTCTTGAAGAGATTTAGGCTGTTCTTCGACTTTAGTTTCAGTTTCAGCTTCAGCAGGGGTATCTTGCTGGGTTTCTGTTTGAGGCTCATCAGGAAGAGGTTGATGAGTTTCTTCTGGAGTTTCTTCAGGCTGTTCTTGGTGATCAACTTCTTCTTTATGCTCTTCTTGTTGGTCCTTATTCTCTGTAGCTTCTTCGTGTTGTACGCTATGTCCCAGGTGTGGGTACTTGTTGGTTAAGTATTCAATTTGTGCCAAGGCGTCTCTTAATTCGTTTTCGATTACTCTGGCCTCTTCATATTGTCTGTGCTCATGATAGTGGGAGATCAATTCCTTAAGATCCTTCTCTCTGACTTGCAAGAAGTAATATTTGTTGACATCGCAGACTTCCTCATTAGCCTTGGCTCTTTTCTCAAGGTTAGGGATGGTTTGTTGTTCGTGCTGGAGAGTTAAAATTATAACAAAATGCTTACTGTATTTATCATTTGAGTTATATTCTTTTCCTCAGACTGAAGTTGTTCCAATTGGGCATTTATCTCATCAACTCTTGCTTGCATCTCCTTGATTTCATTAGAAACTCTGGAGGCTTCCTTGAAGTTTCTTGCAGTGGCATATGCCTTCTTTTCTTTTTCAAGTTGAGGAATCTTGCTATCAAGAGTGTTCTTCTGTGAGATGAGATCTGAGATCTCCTTCTGGTTGTTGCCTGAAGTAGTCTTTAATTTTTCAATTTCGCTGTAGATCTCAGCCAATTGAGCTCTTGATTGGTTTAGCTCATTAAGAGAATTGTAATATCTCTCGAAGATCTCCTCTCTTCTTTGATTTTCATCGTGAAGAGTTGTTGAAGTCTCAGCGTATGTTTTCTTCATCTGCTCGAACTTCTCAAAGGTCTTCTCAGCTCTGTCCATATTTTCTTCAAAGATTCTTGTATTATTCTCAGAATTCTCCTTGAATTTATTGAGTTTGTGAAGGTCCATAGTGTAGAAGGATTCATCCCTTGCCACCTTTTCCCTTACAAGTTAGAGAAATTAAGTCGAAAAATACTTTTTAATTTCGATTTTCTTGAGTTGCTCATCGAACTTCCTTCTGACCTTAGCAATACTTTCGTTAACGTTCTCCAAGTTTTTGTTGACTTCACTCTATGAATATAAAAACTCAGACTTTACAGTAATTTACCAATTCTCTTTCCTTTGCAGCCAATTCTCTTCTTATTCTTTCAACTGTTTCTTCAAGCTCAGACTTCTTGGCAATTAAGAGTTGTTGCTCAGCAACATAATCCTTGGTTCTGCTGTTAAGAGTCTCATTAACTTGGGCTGACTCTTCTTCAATGTGCTATAAAATAATCACAAAAAATTCCTTTCTTCTCACTTTCAAATCCAAATCAATATGGTTTCTTGAAAGCTGAAGTCTTTGAGACTCCTCAGTAATAGTAGAGTTTTCTTGACTTTGTTGAGCCAAGCATTCTTGCTTATATTTCTCATAAGATTGTCGCTGGAAGGAGGCAATCTTTTCAATATTAAGAATGTATTCTTTATAGAGCATGTAATTCTTCCTGTATAACTCTTGCTTATCCTTTTCTAATTCAGCATAGTCCATCTGGCATTGATCGCATTCCCTTCCCAGGTTTTGAATCTATTGACTTAGAGTTATTATTAATGAGATTTACAGTTTCTTTGATTTGAGTAAGAACCAATTCTAATTGATCTGCTTCCTCAAATCTATCATGCTCAATAGCGTCTTCCTGTTGCTTGGTGACTATTTCGAGTTTCTTAGTCTGGTTTTCCTTTTCTTTTTCAAGAGCCTCCTTCTTTACCATTAATTGATTTTGCTTGACAATGAGTTCCCCAATCTTTTCGAAGTTATCATGTCTCTTCTTTTCGAGTCTCATATTCAAAAATTCAGGGGTCTGATCTTCTCCAAAGTGAGGAGGTGGAATTGGTTGAGGTAAGGTAATATGGTGGGAAGCTTGTTTAGGAGAATAATATTCAGCCCTAGGCTCATCCCTTGGTTCGCTGTATATAGAGACATCATCTCTTGAAGGAGGATAATCGCTCTCATGGAAAGATTGGGGTTCAGGTTCGGGTTGCTTCTTCCTGAACTTTCCAAAAGAGGGGCCAGAAGGCTTTTGCCTCTCAGACACTATGCAATCAAAATGTGTTTAATAACTGATTACTGGTATCACTAATCTTGTCATTATCTGATTGTTGGTCAATATCGGTCTTTGAGTGGCCAAGTTGATGAGCTAAGGGGTCGCTTTTATTTTGGGGTGTTCTAGACTCAAAAGCATCGAAATTAGGCTTTGAAATTAGGGGCATACTAAAACTTATACCTTTTTAAAGACTGGAACTTCATGGTTATTATATTCAATGGGTTCGCTTCTGTTCTCAAAATTACTTGTTTCAGTTGTCTCAGTTTGATATTTGGTTGAAATCTCCTCTGATTCAGCTCCATAAGTTGGGATAGTGACAGGTTGTTCAGTGGTTTGTTTACCCTTGAACTTTCCGAAGGAAGGCCCCTTCTTTGGTTGAGGCTGGGGCTCCTCAGGGTTAGGATTTAACTGATTGATATTTCCAAATCCCATTGAGGGTTGGCTAGCCTCTGTTCTATAACTGTTTTCATTAAAGTCAGTGCTGTATTGATTTTGGGACATAGAGGGAGCATTGGTTTGGAAGGTCAAGTTGGGTTGTTGATTTCCGCTTCCACTCATTGCAAATGGATCAAAAGCTTTCTTAGTTGTGGGCTTAGTTTTGAGTCCTAAGCCTGAGAACATATCAGCTCCACCTGTGGTTTGATTTCCAGGTCCTGGCCCTCCGGTGCTAGTGGAAGGCTGTTTTCTTTCTGAGAGATTATTTTGAAGTAAAAAAATTCATACGATTCATATCAGGAGCGTGACTTTGCTGCGGGTTTGGATTTTGGGTCGGGGATTGACCAGGTTTTTCGTCTTTCTTTCCAAAGACTATAGAGTTAACAGATTGATGGGATGGATTACGTCCAAAGAACATACTTTCTTGGTTATTTGTCGAGAAAAATAAATTTTATTAGATACAATTAAGTTGTCCTTGCAGGAAAAGAATTAAATTTGTTGTCAGTTCTGTTAGCATCGAAAAATACAATCAGAAATTATGATATACAACAGGAGAATATTTATCATCTCAAATTCAAGGCATCATATTTTCTTAACTTATTCTTTATCTCGTCTATTCTAGCATCAACATCTTCCAGATCTCTCTCCAGAATTGTTTTCTTCCTCTTCTGTTCTTTTGAACCACCGGTTGAAGGTAGTTTAAAAAGTTCAGTTTCCAACTACAAAATTATAAAAAATTTTAAACACTCTTACATTTGTCTTAGTTTTAGTCAGGTCAACAAGCTCGTGTTCAAGTTGATTAATCTCGTCTTTATTGACTTCGTACTTTTGATAGGCAGGCAAGATTCCATACGCTTTTCTCTCATTATTATTTCTGTTATTGTTGCGGTTCTGGAGGGCATAGTTATCAGTAGGAGGGGATCCACTCTGTTTAATATCACTGGGAGAATATGACCTGTTATCAACTCTTCTAAAGTCTTCTCTTCTATCAAAGCTAATATTTTTTAAACAAGCAGATATGTATTACCTTCTATAGTCCCCTGCTCTTCCTCTATTGTCCTGAATATTGGTATAATTAGAATGGTTTGTTGCGATTGGCTGTTGATAACTAGTGAGAGAAGTGTTTAAGTTGGCACGTCCAGGACTTTTAGGTTTGGTGTCCCAGGCTATAATGTCTCTGGTTCCCTTCATCTTGTTCCTGATGTTTGCATATTCTTCTTGAGCCTGGTTCGTAGGGCTCTTCCTTGCTCTCTCGACTCGTTCTATTCTGGTCAATCTGTCTTCTTGTTCAATCTGAAGTTCTGGAAGTCTCTCTATCTGTCTTCTCTCCTGATATCTCTCTTGAATTTGAGCCCTTTCGAACTGTCTATTGGAGTTTTCGGTTGGAGGAAATTGTTCTAAGGATTACAATAATCTTATATGCCTTACTGCGTGACTGCAAGTGGGAATTGGGATTAGCAGCCATCTGGTCAACACCTCTCAGAATGGCATCATAGTCCAAACCATCACTTTTAGTTAGAGAATATTTAAATATTAGTACTCAGGTTGCTGATGACCTCTCATATTTTCGATTTCTTTTCTGGTTCTTTGATAATCATCCATGAGCATTCTATTAAGTCTATCAAATTGATTCTAGGATATTAGAAACTAAAATACGAAACTTACCAAGCTGGTCAATTGCTCATTTCTTTTGGCTAATTCTGTATTATGCTTTACTTCTTCAATATAAATTTTCTCAAGGTCTCTTATTTGTTGCTCTAGGGAAGCCTTCACTCTCTTGAAATCATTGATCATGTCCCTATTACTAAGGCCATTTATTTTGATTACAAACCTTTGAGCTTCCAAGTCTCTTCTTATTTGATGCAATTCGTTAAAGATCAGGCTCTGACTTTCTGGGGTATGCGAGGGACGGTCAGCCCTAGTTTCCCTGGCAGTCTCGCCACGACTGGTTGTTGCAACCTCAGCTTGTTTTGATAGGTGCTTGACATTTTCCTTGAAATGAATTAACTGTGAAAGTCAGATTTTCTTTTTCAGATATTTACTTCTTCCAAGGTGCTCTCATGTCTTTCTCTGAGCTCATCATAGTTCTTTTGGAATAGATCTCCTTCTTCTAAAAAAAGTTAGAACAGATGAAGAAATAATACCTTTAAACTGTCTGTCCAGCTCTTCGAACTTCTCCTTCAGTTCCTTGATTATCTCATCATTTCCCTTATAACTTAAAACGAGGATAATAGCTATACCTTGATTTTCTTTTTATTATTCACAATGGTATCGTTCTGCTGGATAATTATCTGCTTTAGATTTGTCATATGCATCTCATAGAAGTTCATCACAAACATGATATAATTTTGTATGTCAGCAACATTGACTTCTTGACCAAAAGCAGGAAGAGGAACATTAGGCTTCAAAGGTGGGAAGTTTAAGACATTAAGATTCTTAGTAAAATCAGAAGTTGGCTGAATTGGAACCTGGTTCTCCAAGTTCGGGTTTGTTCCAAGTTTTGACCTACTTGCAGGGGATTCTTTAGGAGAGGAACCCTTTGTGTACACGGACTCCTTTTCTGGTTGAATATTATCTAAAAGTTATATTTGAAATAAATATGTTACTCAATGGCTCAGGAGGGGACTTTCTTTTGCTGTCTTGAGGCTTGAAGATTAGCTCCTCTCTTTCAGTGGTTTTAGGTGGTTCTCTTTTAGTCTCAATTTCTTTCTCCTCTTGATCTCTGTTTGGACTTAAATTAGGTGAAGGTTTGCTCTCTGTAGCTGAAGGCCTATCATAATCTCCCTGTGCAGCGGCAATCTTCTTTGGCTGACCATTAGAATTATCAGCTTCTCTAGCTGTTGATTCTTCTAAGATAGGTCCAAAGGTTGGATTTGTCATAGGATTTCTTAGAATATCGCTATCATGAGATCCGACATTTTTAGGAATGAGTTGACCATCACTAAGATTAGATGATAGTCTATTTATATAGATATTATTGAAAGGGTTAGAAGAATTCAAAGGGTCCAGATGATCAAGCTGGCTTGGGACAGATCCTTGGTCTCTATGAGGGATGGTGCTTTGTGACTCTAGTGCCAAAGGCTTTTTGGGACTAGATTCTCTTACTGATCTTCCTAGGTTAAGGACGAGCTCAGGCCCTGGTCCAGCCATTTGATCTTGTTGTAATACTTGGTCTGAGAATCGGTTTGTAGTAGCTCCTCTGCCTGTCATATCGGGACTAGGAATGGCACTCTTCATAAAATCAATGGTCGAAGCAAAATGAGATCCTGGCATGCTACGTCCCAAGATAGGACTGGGAAGCCCTTGACCTCCTATAGGGGTAAATGGTTGAGAGCTTCTATCTTGATTGATAAACTGGCTCCTGTTAGTGTCTTGATGCATTATTGGAATTTGTAAGGCCGGCTGGTTAGTGCCCTTGTTCGCATTTATGCCTATGATATTCGGGAATTGAAGAGGCTGAGATTGAGTATTAGTAATAGGGTAGTTGGTTGGAATGTTCGTCGGTTGGGGTTGTCCGAGAAATTGGGGTGGATTCATGTTCACTGCAGGGTTCTGAATATACCCTTTTTCAGGGGTAATTTCATTAGAATTGATTCTTAAACTGTTATGCAAATTGCTTTGTTGATCTCCATCTTTCTTGAAAATGTTGTCCAAACCTAAAAGAGATCTGTTCGGCTGTGATCCCATGGTATTGACGGATTGTTGAGATGCATTTAGGAAGGGATTTGGTGCTCCTTGGTTCTGTTGTTGAGGAATTCTGGCAAGATTACTATTGATTGTTGCTAATTGCTGCATAATTGAGTCTTGGAGGGTTTTGTAGTCTGTGGATGGAGAACTATTATATCCCACTTTTACTGAAGATGTATCCCATCCTACTTTGTAAGGATTAGGGTCTCCTTGTCTTGGATCAGCAGACATGACGAATTCAACGAATATATTTTATTGAAATCAGCAATAAAGTAATTCTAAATACAAAAAAAAAACTTTCAAATTGGAGAAATAAGTCACTGAACAGGAACAAGGGCACTGAAAATCACCTCTGGAATCAACTCATAAAACAGAAGTCAGTTATATCCATATGTTCTTGATTATTTCTTCCAAAATTTCTCAATAAATATGACAGCACATGTTTATTACGGTATAGCTCTTTGGTTGGAATAGTAGATATTCTTATTCTCATAGAAATATTAAAAAATATAATGTTGACATATTACTGAGCTTAATAAAGTTGAGCTCTATAATTCCACATCGGTATAAAAATTCTTCGCAGCAACAGCTTCTGTTTAGGCAACACACTGAGTTCGAAAAAAGAAATATGAAATAGAAAAAAGGGCCTCTTCAGGAATCGAACCTGAGCCACTCGAGATGGAATCCGAGTATCCTGACCACTGGACTAAAAGGCCATCTGAGGATATTGGCCTTGACACACGTGGTGCACATGATAATCATGAATAATGATATGTGAAACTTGAAAATTGACATGAACAGAGGAAGATATATGATTGATAGAAAAAGTTATGCTCAGTCTAAATGCAATGAATATTATATAGTTTAAAGAAAAATAAATAAAAAAGGGCCTCTTCAGGAATCGAACCTGAGTCACTCGAGATGGAATCCGAGTATCCTGACCACTGGACTAAAAGGCCATCTGAGGATAATGGCCTTGACAAGACTGGTATACATAACAAACATTATTAATAAAGATAATATGCTTTTGTGAAGCAATATTAGCATTCGAGCAATACAGGTATTCTGTCAGGCCAAAGAAGATAATTCATGGAGTCATCAGACATCCTGAGATCTGCTCGCATTCTGCTCAATATTGGAATCTTTTCACTGATTTCTGGGGTGAAATCAACAGATTGCACTCAGCAAAGTTAAATCAAGTCGCGCTAACATAAATATTTAAAAGAAACAATAAAAATGTCATCAATACACAAATTAGGTATCATCGGTATCCGTAGCTACAGCCCTGAAAACGAAGAAATAATCAAATTTTTCAAGCCTCTAACTCTTATTCTTGGTAAGAACGGAGCTGGTAAGACAGTAATATCTTTCAAGCATCATTTTCTAAAAGTAATTTAGACTATTATTGAAGCCCTCAAAATGGCAGTCTGTGGCTCTCTCCCTCCCAACTCACAAAGTGGTAAAACCTTCATTTGTGACCCCAAGCTTGTTAACAGGCCCGAAGTCAAGGCTAAGATCGAAATTGCTTTTACAGCAATTAATCAAAGAAAGATTTTGGGAGTAAGGACCTTCCAGCTGACACATACTGATAAAAAAACAGAATTTCGGCAAGTTGACCAAATTCTAAAAGCTAAGGATCTTAATGGTATTGTGGCATAGTGTTTTTCTCATTACTTAGGTGATATTATTAGCGTCACCAACAAGTGTGCAGAAATGGACAGACAGATACCAGAATTGTTGGGTGTTTCTCAAGCTGTCCTTGATAATGTTATATTTTGCCACCAGGAGGAGTCGCTCTGGCCTTTTGGTGATACAGCTAAGCTAAAGTCTATATTCGATGAGCTATTTGACACTACATCATACACTAATCTTCTTGAAAATTTGAAGAAAATCAAGAAAGAGTATAAGAAGGCTGCTAAAGACACACTAACTGAATTTCAGCTTGAAAAAAAAGATTTTGACCAGCTGTTGAGAGTATCTTTTTTGAAGATTGTGTAATAAGTTAGACTAACAAAAGCTTATTGGGTGAGATGGAGAAGATTGGAGAACTGCAGAGGGACATAGAACAATACCATAATAGAATCAGAGCACTGAAGGTACTTTGGAAGCTTCAAATATCATTCTGTAGGAAAGGTTGCGACCGGAAGAGGAAAGAGGGGATGTGGAAAGGAATATAAATATTGTGAAATACAAAATTTCAGAGCTTGAGAAGAAGAGAAATGAGTTACTCGAGATGTTTGAGACTATGGATGCTCAGATATTTACTGAAAACACAATTCAGGAGCTGATACAATGTAAAGAAGACCTTGTAAAAAGCTATTCAAAGAAGGAGAATGAGATTAAAAATATTGAAAATAAGCTAGAACAGCTCAGACAAGAGAAGGATACAGTCCAGAGGCAACTAGACCAAGTTAACAATGCAGATAGAGACAGTTCAGAAGTGACCATCAAGCTCAAAGATTGCAGAGATAAGATCTTGGGTCTGATCACAATTAATCTTATTGGAAATGAGACTGATGAGAGATATTATGAGAAAATCTTGAATGAAGCTGAAAAGCAACTTATTGCTTTGACAAAAGAAATGGAAAACGACAAAAAGAAATTTGATGAGCAAGAGAATAATATCCAGACTCGTCTTGATAATACCAAGGCTGAGTTAGCCACTAAGTGGGGTGCTGTCAATGGAAGTGAGAGAGAACTGAGCACTATCGAGCAAAAGATGAGCTTGCTGACTAAGGAATTGAATGAACTCACCAAAAGAACCAGAAATAAGCCTAGAAATATTGACCAATCCATTGAAGAAATCAACCAAAAGCTAGAGAATTTGAGAGAGACTAGAAGATTGATCAATGATAGCATGAACAACAAGAATAAGGAGCTCATTGATCTTAGCGGACAGCTTAATGAGAACACTAAGAATAAAGTAATTCATCAGAAAATTTGTCATAAGCCTTAGGATATTCTCCTTAAGAAACAAGATCTAGACAGTCTTCAAGGTAAGTTGACCTCTGTTAACCAAGAATATCAGAGTCTTGAAAGTAAGTCCTAGCCCATATTTTTAAAGTATTAGATGAAATGTGGATGCTTTCTCACAGTCTTAGCGAGATCTCTGATGTAAAATTCCAGGCCCAAGAAGATGTCAGTGATCTCATGGATGCTATTAATAGCTATGAAAGGAGACTAAAGATGGACAAAGAAGCTGCAATTACCAAGAGGGATAAAATCAATGATCACTTGAAAGAAATTAACTCCTTCATTCAAATCAAGACTACTGAACTCAAGGCGTAAGCGAGAACGATACCCCATGCTCACTTGTTAGCAAACAAAAAGAAATAAAAGAATTTGTAAAGAAAATGGAGTCTGGACAACTCCAAAGTTTGTTGGACCAAGACAGTGATTTTGCTACACAATACCAACACATTAAAGACAAGCTCAAGCAAGTTGAAAAGAGAGAATTAGCCATGCAATACACTGAAGATATTATGATGAAGATGTTCGAAAAGTAGAAGAATATAAATACACCTTTTAATAAAATAGATCTCAAAAGAGTGGCAAGTGTGCTATCTGTACCAGAAAGCTTGAAGAAACCGAAATTCAAAGGATTGGTGCCAAATGCCAAGAGATCATCTCCAAATCCAATAGTTTCACCAGCAGTGAGCAGAAGACTCTGGATGAGCTCAAGCATCAGAAGGCATTATTCAAGAGTTTGAAAAATGAATATGAAGAATTCAGAAAGAACAAGCAAATCATAGCACAATTGGAGAAAGACATCCAAAATAAAGAAAAGGAAAAGACCATTTCTCAACAACAATTCAACACCCTTAAAGCTAATGTTGATAATCTTACAAGCATTGAAGAGCTTATTGCCCAAATTAGAGGCATCTCTGAGAAGCTGGACAAGTTAAATGCTGAGAAAGAAGAGCTCACAAGCAAGATCAACAATATGAAGAGATTATATCCAGCTCTTCAAGACCCTAAAAATATTAAAACTGTTGTTTATGATGAGAAAAAGCTTGAGGATAGAATTAACATTATCAAGAAGGAGGTAGCTGCTGCTCAGGACAAGCTTAATGACCTGGATAGCCAGATTGCCGCCCAGGAGTTACAGAAAGAGGAACTTGATAATATCAGAGATGTTTCCAAAAAGGACTTTGACGAGTTGGATAGGAAGACTAAAGAGCTTGAAGAACTCAAGGCCAAGAAGAATGAACACGAATTTATCTTAAAGAAGTCCAGAGAAGAGATTGAGCGCTTGACTGAAACAAATGACGAGTTAGAAGAGAAGAGAGTATTAGTTTTCATAGTTGGTCTAACAATTAATAGAAAGAGCTAAGAAATAAGAGAAAGCCAATCGAAGACAAGCAAGCCATTACAACCTCTAGGCTCAAGGAGCTAATCCAAGAATTTAAGAACCTAAAGGAATTATGGCAGAGAGCACAGAACAAGAAAACCAAGAGAGCTGAAAATGATGCCCTAAAGGAAAAGCTATCAGCCGAAATTCAAAGATTGTCAGATGAGATAGCTCACTTGAATAATCAGCTTCAAAAGCTAAAGGATAACGTGAAAGACAAGGACCAACATTTGAAATTAATTGAAGACAATATCACCCTCAAAACCTATGAACAAGATCTTGAGAAGCTTCGAAATGAGCATGAACGACTTACTCAGAGCATAAAAGAATATATTGAAAATGAGAAATACAATAGAAATATAAAGGCTGAAATTGAGAAAGAAACTGCAAAGCTAAATCAATGTGACGGAAAATATTCTGTCTTGATCAATAATTATGAGAAGACTCTGGTAATTTGACTTGTCAAATAGATCTAAACTATTTAGGGTGAAGTTCGAGGGAAATGGTCGAGCTCAGAAAAAGCCTATGTCGAAAAACTGTTCAAAGCTAATATAAATGAATACGTCGTCCAAGATCTAGACATGTAATTACTCCTTCGACCTTGTAATAGCAAAATAGTTATATTACAAATTTGGAGAAGGCTCTCATGTTGTTCCACAAGCAAAAAATGGAAGAGATAAACAAAATTATAGCTGACCTGTGGATCGTAATTATCTGTCTATTCTTTGTTGAGTGTCCTAGAAAACTTATCAAGGCTCTGATATAAAGAAAATAGAAATTAAGTCAGACGTCGAGCCAACAAACACCAGAAATAAGTCTTTCAATTATAGAATAGTCTACTACAATGCTGAGTAATATGGAATTTATCTTTACTGATGAATTAGTGGCAAGGAACTTGACATGAAAGGAAGATGTAGTATGGGTCAGAAGGTTATTGCCTCCATTGTTATCAGACTTGCCCTTGCTGAAGCCTTCTGTACCAATTGTGGTATTCTAGCTCTCGATGAGCCTACTACAAACCTGGATAAAGAGCATATCAAGAGTAAGGTTTAGTTATAATTTTCTTAAATGATAAGAATTGGCCAAGGAATTAGCAAATCTTATTGAAGAAAGAATAAATAATGAGAACTTCCAACTGATTATTATTACCCATGATAAGGAATTCCTAAGAGAGCTCAGAGAATATGCAGATGAATATTATAAAGTCTATAAGGTAATAAAAGAAAAACTATAAAATTCAATTGTGTAGGATAGTAATAATTTTAGCAGGATAGAAAGAAACAGAACTTCAGCCTTATAAAAGGATCTACTTTTTCTCTTGTGTCTTAATTGCCTGTTTTAATTGTATTATTGAGTATGTGAGTCTTAAGTGTTAGTCGAGTGCTTGTATAGTTTTAATTAACGTATCAATACTTCTAAAAAATTAACTTTTATTCAAGTTAGATAAGAAGAAATAGAGTATTATGAGCAGATCTCAACAGTCTATGCATGTAAGAAAATTTCCCATTAATATTCAGTCACCCCTAGTACTCAATGGATTCAGAATTTGGTGTTGGCTATGCTGATTTGGCCAAGTATTTCAAACTTTTTTCAAATTTATTTAAATAGCCCTATGGGTGCAATTGAGGATCTTTCCCACAAATATAAAAGACTTATCGAGGCTGAAAGAAAGGTGAATTGAGAGAAATAATTTGTAAAAGTATAGCATTTTATGGAAGCCGAAACCCAATATAATGAATTCATCCATAAAATGGATATCATTCATGCCGTAAATTTAGGCCGATAATGGGAATAATTATATAGGAACTTGAAAAGAAACTAGATGACACTCTGAAAGAAAATGAGCAATTGAGACTTGACGTAATAGCTGAGTCCAGAAAATATAAAATCCTAGAATGAAGAGCTTGCTGCGAGACTGAGATCCCTTCAGGCTGATTATGATAATAAGAAAGATACCTTGAAGAAGTTATATTTGGTTCATGTTGAGCAAACAAAGAGAATTGAATTCTTGGAAAATCAAGTTCAAGAATTAAAAGTTGGAATGGACAAGGCTGAGGAAAGAAATGTTGAATTAAACGTAAAATTGGAGTGTCTATTATTAAATTGAAAGAATGATGTTAAGCATATTCTTGCAGAGAGAAACTACTTGGATGACAAGCTCAGTGAAATTCATTCTCGTCACACCGTAAGAAACAAATGACACTATGTAATCTAGATAGATGGAATTGAATAGACTTCACACTACTATTGCAGACAAGGAAAAGCTTCTCATTGACAGAGAAAGAGAAATTGATAAGCTTAAAGATGACATCAGAAAGCTCCATGATGAAAATCACAGATTGTAGAGAATATTCAAGGCTTATTTTATTTGAATAGGAGAATGGATATGGATACTATGAAGATGGATTTTGACAGTGTTATGAAGCAGAAAGATATCGAGCTCAGTAATGTCAGAAAAATTTTGAATGAAGAGAGACTTCAAAGTCAAATTACCCCTGTTATTGAAGACAGAGGTAGTGAAGAAGTCATTAGAAAGCTGAAAAGGGACTTAGAAGATTCCTACGTAACTTCAAGACTCCAGGAATTAATAGAATAGAGAAAAATTGATGAACTTATGAGAACACAAAAGAAGGTTGAAGTCATTGAAAAGCCCAAATATATTGAGAAAATTGTTGAAGTACCTAAGGAAGGACTCGATGAAGAAGGGGCAGAAAAGATTGAAACTCTCCTCGAAATAGCCGAAAGAGTATTTACAAGAAGACTTCAACCATATCTTTATACCATTTGGAAGCTCTCATTCCAATTAAGTGCTCTAGCAGAAGAACATGGTGAGGTTAGAGCTGAGCTGGAGAAGAAGACAAGAGTATTAGCTCCTAGAGAAGGAGAAAATGCTGAGTTCTTCTCACTAACTGGTACTCATTTCATGAAGATTTTCTGAGTTTTAGAAAAAATTGTTGGACTATTTGAGTTCATGAAGGAAACAATCGTTGAATCCGCTTTTGAGTTATTCGTCAGAAGTGCCAACAGTGCCTACCAAAAGAAAGTGTAATCAATCTAAATTCTGGATTTTATCTGCTAGGAACTCCCTCATCTTGTTCACAATCAACATGAACGAGCTCAAAGAGAACAAGAGAGAAGCCTGGTTGCCTATGCTGGAGTCATTCCAAAAGCTAAAAGAAATCATTAAGGCCAATACTCCACATGGCGATCACATTATGGCTTCAGAACTATCCTTAAGATCCTTAAAGACTATTCAGAAACCTAGGAAGGCAGATATTGAATTTAGAGATGCTTCTAATGTTTGGGTTGAAAATACAATGGAAGAAATCAAGAACAGAAGAAACTTAGACAAGAAAGATCCAAACAACATGGTAAGAAGGGATTATGCTTACGGTCTAATAAGTTAGGAAAATCTCTATTTGTTCAGACTCCTTACAATCAAATATAGAATCATGTATCCACTTAAAGGAAAGCCCATTCAAATTGACCCTGATCTCAAGGTGAAACTTGAGAATAGAATTGTCAAGACTTTCCATAGATTGTTGAAGATGGCTGATGCTGAAAAATAAACAATCGTTTTGTTAATTCAAAATTTTCCCTTATTATAGATAGTTCAACTTATGTAAAACTATATACAATGCATGTAATCCTGCTTTATTTCACAAAAATTTTAATTTGAGATAAAATCGCAGTCTTATGCAAAGAATGATGTAGAATATACACTTACTATAACAAGAAATAGTTGTGTACAAAATAGCAACGAAACGAAATTTATACTATAATAATCTGAAGCTAGTCATATTTAGTCTTCTTTATGGAAACTGCAAAATTTCAAGAAAGTATTTAGGTCAATTCCCATTCTATCGCCTATGCCTGATGCCAAGGATAAAAAGAGATTTTCAGCATCTTTCTCACTTATTCCTTGAAATTCGCTGTTATTTTTAATTAAAAGTCCGAATTCTATCTTCATTAGTGTCAATGACAATGCCCTTACCTTCTTTATTCAACAAGCCATCCTTGTCCTTGTCATGTCTCTTAAAGATCTTTATGAGGAAATTTTCTGAAGTCTTATCAGTAACGTTCTTTTCCACACTGTCCTGTAAAATTGAGTCTGAATTAATTTTTCATAATACCAATAATCTCACAAACTCTTCTTCAGTGATTTCATCTCTATGTCCGCATCCTTCTCTAAGAATCTGCTCGATTGATACCCTGAACTTTTGCTTAGCTTGGGGATCTAAATCATATGGATAGAACATGTTTGCGACCATATCTGCAAGCAATCCAACTTTAATTCCTCCATAGACACCGATTTGTTTATATTGGAATGCAATAATTCTATATATCTTGATATCTTAACACAAATCCAAGTATTTGATACTTCCTTAGGACTTAATTTATAAGAAGCCTCTGTGCCTTTGTGAGTTGGCTCTTTCTTTTCTTCTGTCACGCTCTGTTGTTTATCCTTACAATAAATAGGAAGAAAATCTAATTTTACCATCTTCGTTTCTTTTCTTTTTATTTATCTTTTTCGCAATTAATTAAGTAAGTACTTGTTATCAAAGTAATATATGAACATCACTATACAATACAAGATATCTAGAATCCAATCCTCTCTCTAGACCCTTTGTGTATTTCTCCTTCCTCTATACTTCTATCTAAAGCCGTATCAAAGGAAAAAATATAACAACCTTGGCCCGACACTAGGACAACTGAATATCATAGACTCTAGGATCTCCTTCTTAATGAAGTTATACTTTTTATCGCCTGGCTTAAAAGTTGGTAAGGAGAATATCAAAATCCGTCTTGATTGATGGATAAATTAAAGATATCTTTTATTGGAAATGTTCCTCAGAACTTTATCAAAACCATTCTTCAAGAACGTTGCCTTCGAGTACAACCTATATAAGAACAACCCCTATTATTTTGGAACCATCAAGAAGTTCGTCCTTCCTGATCTCGGAGAAAGTAAAAGTTCGTCTTCTCTGCATCACCTAAATAGAGATTAAGGAAGCTACAATTAAAAAGTGGCACGTCAAGGAAGGAGATATAGTCGAAGAGGTAATCATCAAATTTACTCCCCTTTGCTTACTTATTAGTATCAACCTCTTGCTGATGTTGCAACCGATAAGTTATTCACTCAAATCCCTGCTTCTGAAAGCGGAAAGATCCACAAAAGATACTTTAAAGAAGAAGAGGCTTGCCAAGTTGGTGAAGTCCTTCTGGAAATCGAAGTCGAAGACGGAGCCAGCACCACTGTTTCCAATGCAGGAGCCCAAACTGAACTTCACAGCAAAGAAACAGCCAAACCAAAGCAAGCAGAGACTCAACAAACTATTAGTGTCTCAGGTGAAAAGAAGCTTGCCACCCCTGCTGTTAGAGCCATGTGCAGAGAGCATAATATTGACATTAACCAACTTGTTGGAACTGGAAAGGACGGAAGAATCATGAAGGAAGATGTTCTCAATTTCTTAAATAAAAAACAACAACCTACCCAAACCACTGCTCCTACTCACAAAGCTGCACCAAAGAAAGAAGAAGCCCCAGAAAAGAAGCCATTCCAAAGAGCAGCTTCCCTGTAAATATAGCATAGACTGTAATAATTATTTAGTGGTGCCACTGCTCCTTTGTCTAAGAAGCCAATTAATATGAGTGACTTCCAAAAGGGAATGCAAAAGTCCATGACTGAGGCCTTGACCATCCCCACCTTCAACTATAAGGACGAGTATGATGTCACAAAATTGGTAATTAGCCTTATTATGTTGCTTATGAGAATAGTCTGATCTTAGAGATAAAGTCAGAAAGGACACCAATCTCAAGATCACTTTCATGCCCTTCCTTATCAAGGCCGTTTCCCTGGCATTGTCTGAATTCCCAATTATGAACTCTTGGTACAACAAAGACAAGCCTTTCGAATACACTCAAGTTGATAATCACAACATCTCATTTGCCATTGACTCACCCAAGGGACTTATTGTTCCTAATGTCAAGAACTGCCAAGATAAATCTATTTTGGAAATTCACGAAGAAGTCACTAGAATCATAAAGGATGCTCAAGCTGGTGTCATTGGACCTAAGGACCTTATGGACGGAACCTTCTCCATTTCTAACATTGGTATAGAAAAAGATTTATATTTCTAAATTCTTAGGAAACATTGGAGGTACATACATGGGTCCTGTTATTCTTCCCCCTCAAGTTGCTATTGTTGCTCTTGGTAGAACCCAATTGTTGCCCAGATACATGACAAACGAAAAGGGTGCATTGGAACTTGTTCCTAGAAAGATCGTATAATAAAGAAGAATTTATCTAAACTTTTAGATGGTTGTCAGCTTCGGATGCGATCACAGAGTTCTTGATGGAGCCACTGTTGCTAGATTCTCCAACAAGTGGAAATCTTATGTGGAGAATCCTGAGAATATGCTCCTCCTCATGAAATAATTTTGTTCTATTGTTGAATATTAGCTCGCAATTTGTATGTTTTAAGACATGAATCAACATGTCACTTTATTTAATATGTTGTAAGAAAACAGCTCAGTTTCAACAGTCTAGCCATCATAATATTATTGACTAAATTCTTAACACTGCGACGTTAATCAAAAAGTTAATCATTAAGCTCAATCAAATGTAAATTCAGTTATTAGTGTTTTTAGTACTCGAAGAATTGGAGTATAGAGTACAACTCAAAATATAATTTATTTCACTGTTTCTGACATTTTTCGCTTCCCAATTCAGTGTAATGCACTAATCATGATCAAAATCAAAATCATCTCTAAAATATGAGCGATTTTTTCTTAAAAGCATCCAGTAAGAACCTACTGATAATCGAAGCAATTATCCTAGACATCTATCACCTAATCTCTCATCACGGATTGCCAGGTGGACAAGAAAGTCAGCGATAAATCTGTTAAATTAATTTAACGTATTTGTTTTCAATATTTAGACTCGAAATATTTAGGCAGAATAATTTCGAAACTCAGCCAAACTCATTTTTGATAATTCATGACGACCATTTACAAAGACCCTTTGGCAGAGCTTTTTCAACAAACTAACAAGTATAAAGAATTATGCTTAGACCTTTTGGACACTACTGCTTCAATGGGTGAAACAGGAATCGAGTTCATTGATTTCTATTCAGAAGCAATGAAGAATCTTGATGATTTCTTTGCGAATAACTTCCACATATCGAATGATTATGTTGGAAGAAACACTTTTGAACAAAAATCTTTTTGTATAATTCTTTACTTTCCTCCTCTTAACCCTACTAGTAGATGATTCAGAAAAAAATTTCTTAGCTGGAACTAATGGAATGAAGCCAACTTTGAAAAGGACCAAAATGTCACAAACAGAATATCTCTTTGAAAGCAGCCATAAAAATTCATCTAAATGTGTCATTTTTTAGAGACACACATTACAGTTTTTTTTTTAAAAAAAAGAAGCAACTGAGCAAGTAATTCTTATATTCAAATAAGATCATTTTCGAGAATTCTTAAGTAAAACGTTAAAATGAAAACCTGTTATTTATAATTTTCAAAAATGAAATACATATTTGAATAAAGAAAAATAGACTTTTGAGAATCAGGAGACCAAGTC